>Ga0070724_10001918_pt1 | contig 11979 bp, 11 predicted proteins | sample tdDd001_FD_67278 | JGI IMG/M metagenome (GOLD analysis project Ga0070724, IMG submission 67278) | Marine sediment microbial communities from the Atlantic coast under amendment with organic carbon and nitrate - tdDd00.1 | ecosystem: Environmental > Aquatic > Marine > Coastal > Sediment | place...
CCGGTAGGCATGTCAGACAGTGAAGTGGCACAACTGTTTGAACGTCATGACTGGCTCTCGGCGCCGGTTATCGGAGAGGATAACCGCCTGCTTGGCCGTATCACCATCGATGATGTCGTTGACGTTATCAGGGAGGATGCAGAGCATTCAATGATGGGGATGGCGGGTATGGACGATGATGCCGACACCTTCGGTCCTGTCATAAAAAGTACCTTACAACGCTCGCTATGGTTAACCATTAACCTGTTCGCCGCACTGTTAGCAGCCTCAGTCAGCAATATGTTCGAAGGTACATTAGAGCAGTTCGCTACCATTGCCATCTTGATGACCATAGTGCCAAGTATGGGGGGCGTTGCCGGTAATCAGACATTAGCGCTGGTTATTCGTGGTATTGCGCTGGGACAGATTGGCCAAAGTAACTCTCGTTGGTTAATAGGAAAAGAGCTCGCCATCGGCTTCCTTAATGGCGTGCTCTGGTCCGTTTTAGTCTTTCTGGCTATATGGCTCTGGAAAGGTGATATAGCTCTGGGAGGCTTAATTGGTGGCGCCATGTTAATCAATATGACTGTAGCAGGTTTTGCCGGAGCAAGTATTCCGTTACTGCTTAAGAAGATGAATATCGACCCTGCGCTCGCCGGAGGGATGGTACTCACAACCGTCACCGACGTTATCGGCCTGTTTGCCTTCTTAGGCTTAGCGACATTCTTCTTACTCAATTAACCGACATTTTCTTTGCTCAGATGAGCCCCTAAGCGGAACACTTAAGGGCTCAACGCTGCTGCAATAACACCAGCTATGGCATTAACGGCACATCGAACCCGTAACCTGCCAGGATCTGCTGTCCCTCTTCAGAAAGTATATACATCGCTAAATCAGACGCTTCGCCCTTATCCCCATTCAACACCATAAGACCATAGTTAGCGCCAACCGAGAGGGCCTCAGGAACCGAGATAATCTGTAGCGCTGGCACCTCTTTTTGCGCCAAAACGGCATTGGTGCAGTAGGTCAGAAAGATATCCGCACGCTTGTTTGCCATCACCCAGCCATAAGGATTTTTCCCTTCGGGGGCTTTAGCACTATCGGGCCCGCCAGTTAGCTGCAACGCTTTATCTTGCAGAAGCGATGTCGCACCGGATGAGAGCTTGTCAGCCTTAGCGAACAACTTCCAGGCGTAATCACCTGCAGGATCGGCTTTAGGGGTAGAGGTACCTACTCTGACTTTCGGGTCGAGCAATTTACCCAACAGTGTCACGCTATCAACGGCTACTTCAGGCTGCGCGATAGCGCAGAGTTTATTGCGGGCGAACATGACCACAGGGCCACCTTTTGCTTCCTCTCTCAAGGCTAAGGGATGCTTCATATTGGCCGAAGCATACAGATCGACATGCTCCCCCTGCTCGATACGTTTTCTGAGTAAGCCCGATGGCGCAAACTGAGCCTCGACCTCAACAGGCGTTATTTTCTGATACTCGCCAATCAGCTCTGTCATCGCAGACTTTAAACTTCCCGCCGCCCTGAACTCTAATGGAGCACTGTTAGCCATCAAAGGCGTTAATAATAGTGTGGTCGCTATCCACTTATTCATTTTAATTTTCATCATCACAATTCGTTTAAAACCCAAAATGCTATCAAGCCACAGGGTTAATTGCGTATCAATGGCCGGTTACGCCGACCTCTTCGAACTGCGAATCAGCTCTCCGATCTTCCACCAGTCAGCGACAAAATGTCCATCTACGGCTTAGAGTGATCGTTCTGAGCCGAAGTTTATTAGCCTTCCAATGAAGGCTGATTACATTTTCTCTTTTGGTTCATCGGTATTGGAGTGTGTTGAAGCTTCTGGCTTCAATCTGATCTATCGCTTGTAGCGTGCTTATGTGCAAGTAATCTCTCGGTACGCTGGCTCTTGATTTCAAAAAGAGTCATCCCTGGGCGCTCTGCGATTTCAAACAACCTCCATGTTTAAAAGCCAGCTCGGCATCCTTGCCTCTCGTTCGAAGAGTTTCACGGCGTGAAACCTCACCCTGAAATCGAAGTCCTCGTGCTCACTTGCACCTGAATATCAATCTCTTCGATTTGACCTTTCACTAGGGGGCGTAACTCATTTATGCCCCAAAGTGGCTTAGAGTTGAAACTCATGCACAATCTGTTAATGTGCGTTTGCCCTACCTTAAGTTATCCGAATTAAGCTCGTTTAGAAATTATGCTTCACTAAGCGTTAGATCCCCATTGGAGAGTTCATGTTTAAGTTTTTAGTCGGCTGTTTCATAGGTTTTTTTGGAGGCTTTGTCTTATTCGTATTAATGCTCGTTAGTGATACTAAATTTGATATGCCGACGGTGACAAATCTGATTATTGCTGCAGCTACAGCAATGGCAACCATTATTCATTTCAGTTCAATTAGACAGCAGAGAAAAGATAGACTTTGGGACATAAATAAACCAATTTTGCTTGGGTTAAGTCAATCATTATCCGCGGTAATAAAAGCTTCAGAATATTATCTTCAAGAAGAGTATGCTAGTTATCGACTCTGTGATGCTCCCAATCCAAATGATAAGCCAGATCTCAAAGTTTATAAGGAGTTCTCCCAAAAGCGAGAGTATGCGCTAGAAGTTTACAAAGTTTTCATGGATAAAGAGTTGATGGATGCTCTGAAAGAAGCGAAACGGATTAATGAAAATATTGACCACGGTGTTAGTGAGTATGGTGTCGATCATATCTCAGCATACGAAGATTCAATTTCTACAAATCAAGATTTACAGCTGAAACTTGGTTTCTTTATAGCAAAAATGTCAGGGGTTAATGATATATAACAATACTTACGACTTCACGATGCTTTTTTATCTAATACAAATGGTCTGGAACATGGCCTCTAGATCATTTTAGTCCGGAATTGGATTAGGCTGCTACTAACATGTTTATGCCCTTTATGCGTTTGTGTAACAAATCACTACCACCAAACTCTGACCGATTAAGCTTAATATTTCTAGTTTATTATTTTATCTAAAGAAATAATTTATCCTTAAACAGACTGGTACTTTCTAGGGGGACAGAGCGCGTGAACATTTGTTTGTAGTCATCAAATCCAAAGATTATGAAGAAGCTTTGCAAATCCTAATGATTATGTAAACTTCTAGTCAAGGCATTCATCATGGATCGTATAAGAGTGGGGAGTTCAATTGGGTAGCTGGGCAAATTTAAACATCAATGGTAACGAATTGCTTTCTTGGAAGAACACTTACGACCTCTGGTATTTTACTAAAACAGACCGAGTTCGGGATATTGTTGACGAAGAGGATAAGTATAATAATGACAACTTCATTGGCTATCGGGCAACAGTGGCTAATTTACGAAGAAGACTGCATTTAGGTGGTTCTAATCTCAAAACCGCAGAACTAGACTTCGACAATACTCGGTCAATTTGGATCGCGGACATGGAACATATGCTTGATTACTTTCAAGAAGATAAAGAAATTGACAATAACATTTTCAGTTCTGACATGTTCAATAAGATATCATCTCAACTTGAAATCGTTCAAAGTACCTGCTTTCAAGATTGGCTCAAGGCTGTACCAAGAGCATTAGCAATGAACGATAGTTTCGCTGAAAAGATTGGGTTGGGAGATGATATAGTCATTGACAATGAACCATTACTATCGTTAATGCTTTCCGGGTTATCTGGTGTTGTTGATGATAACTTAGGCTATGTTGGTTCTACCTTTCCGTGCATGTACGTTGAGTCGTATGCAATCGTGTTACTTGAGATGAGCGATGATAATGATATTTGTGAATTGGATGTTTCTGATTTAGTATTTGGCGGATGGGTTGATGATTTTGAAGATATTGCTCAGATTCAAGCTGGTGAGACAGTATTTCACCTGCACTTTAAGCAGGCTGTTGATGAACTATCTACGCTGAATAGTTCAAGTAATAACGAAACTCTTCAAAGAATGATCTTTGCTAGTGTCATTACAGCGATGGAAGCATACTTGTCAGATACAATGAAAAAGCAAGTGCTAAGCCGTCATGCTATTAAGCGCAGATTCGTTGAGTGCTATAGTTCATTCGCAGCAAAGATAAAGCAGAATGAAATTTTTACATTGTTAGATACCTTAGACCAAAAATTAAATGAAGAGATCGATAAAATTTCATTTCACAACGTAGATATGGTTACAGGACTATACAGTAACGTTCTTCTTTGTGAGTTACCTAACGAAAAAATGTCGGACTTACGTAAAGCGATCGATATACGGCATGACATAGTGCACCGTAACGGTAAGAAAACTAATGGTGCTTTAGTTGTTTTATCTCAACAGGATGTGATAAACCTAGTAGATTTGGTTCAATACTTAATTGAGCAAATCGATTTGCAGATTATTGGTGGGCTTCTTGATGCTCCAGAGGTCTAGACTCAACATACTTTACCTAATCCCACTATCTGCCTTTAGAACCTTTGTTCTAGCTCATTAATAAGATGGTACGCCCCAACCTAGTGTTAAACTCCAGTTTGTCTGGTTAACAAAGAAGAGGTGATCATCATGTCTAACTTTCGCGTTATAGGGATTGATTTAGGTAAAAGCACATTTCATCTTATTGCTCATGACTACGCTGGGAGGGAAGTGCTTCGTAAGAAATTAACCAGACCTAGGCTGATTCAATTCTTATCCATTCAAGAGCCAACCATCATCGCAATGGAAGCCTGTGGTGGCTGCCATTGGCTTGCTAGAAAATGTGAGTCATATGGTCATCAAGTTAAATTGATCCCCGCTCAATATGTAAAACCTTATGTTAAAACTCACAAAAATGACTTCATTGATGCGGATGCCATTGCTGAAGCTGCCATGAGGCCCAGCATGAGGTTCACATCAAAGAAAGAACTGCTAGCATGAATAGAATTGGCTCTATGTTGCTTGAGTTTGGCATGAGCTTTCCTAGAGGCCATGCTCATATGAAAAAACTGTTCCAATGGTTGGCAGATAAAGGTGAACCGATCCCTTTAACATTGATGGTTGAGTTGCAGGAATTGCATGAATACTACAAGCATTTGAACGAATTAATAAAAAAACAAGATAAGAAATTGCAGTTATTACTAAATGAAAACCCATTAATGCAGTTACTACAAACAATACCTGGTGTAGGGCCTATGACAGCTGCTTGTTGCCTATCAAATGTAGGGAACGCGTTAGATTTCAAGAATGGTCGAAATTTTGCCGCTTGGATTGGTTTAGTTCCATTTCAATACTCCACAGGGGGGAAGACAAGGATGCTCGGCATTTCTAAACGGGGTAATAAAGAATTGCGAGAATTGTTTGTTGATGCCGCACGAGTCATTGTGTCAAGGCCAGAGACATCTGAGCGGTATTTTGGTCATTGGTTAACAGAGTTAAAAATGAGGAAGCCGTTTAATGTCGCGGTTGTCGCATTAGCTAATAAATTAGCGCGTATAGCTTGGTCAGTAATGACAAGCCAGAAAGCGTTTGAATTAAGAGTTTAAATCGAGTTACTACCGAGTTTGCAGATGATAAAAATAGATGACAAAACGGTTAGACCACCAGATTGAAGACCTGATGGACAGAACAGCAAGTTATATGCTTTCTCGTTTTTGAGGACAATCTGGCGCGGATCTCATCGTAGAGCTGGGACTAATGAAGGTCTCAATAGACTCTGAATACATTAGCGCAAACCCACTCCTGTTATCTTGCTTTATTATTTGCAATAACGGGGCGTACCATACATTCTGTCCAAAAGTGTGATATCAAGTAAAGCTTAAGTCGAAGCGATAAACACTAAAGTGTAGATGCATCTGAGGGTATCGAAAACAGGGATGTTTTCGTTAAGCGGCCAAGGATGGCTTCACTGCGCCCCGAAGAAGTATCTACACATTCGGCGAGCCGCAGGCTATAGATTAAAACGAGTTTATGGGCTGCAAAAAGCAATCAAATACCAAATCAGCCAAATGAACCCATAAAAGATATTTGAAACTTGTTATCGGACAAGTAAAAAAAAGGCTGCCTATTGGCAGCCTGAACTCTTTTATCTCTCATATCTCGCAGCTTAGTACTAGCCTTGCGGTAACGGACTTAACACGATCTCGACTCGGCGGTTTTGCGCCCGGCCTTCTTTCGTTGCATTGCTCGCAATCGGTCTTGACTCACCGAGACCTTCAGACTTCACTCTGCCGTATTCGATCTTCTGCGCGACTAAGTAGTTACCCACTTCGATAGCACGAATTTTCGATAACCTTAAGTTGTATGACTCAGCCCCTGAACTGTCGGTATAACCAAGCACATTCAACTGAGTTTGATCGTACTCTTTAGCCACCAAAGCAACACTGTTAAGTACTTTTTTAGCGCCTGCACTCAAGTCGGTCTGATCCACACCAAAGGTCACTTCGTTTGGCATATTCAAAACAATATTATCGCCACTGCGAGTCACACTAACGCCAGTCGCTTGAAGCTGCTTTCTTAATTCAGCCTCTTGGGTATCCATGTAGTAACCGATACCACCACCGAGTGCTGCACCCGAGGCGGCACCAATTAACGCGCCCTTACCACGATCGCTACGGCTCGATGAAGCAACGCCAATCGCAGCACCAGCGATAGCACCAATGAGCGCACCATTAGTCGCCTTGGCATTTTGACTCTCGTTGCTATAAGGGTTAGTCGTTTGACAACCGGCTAATACGATTAATGAACACCCCAAAACAGCCTTCACAACAAAAGAATTTTTAGAAATAAGCATGTTTACTCCAAGCCTGCCCAGCAAATTATATTTAATTATCAAAAAAGCAATTATAAACATAACCCCAGACACTGTCGCATCGGGTTTATGACTAAAAGCCAAGCCACCATTGTCTCATATCGACAGGCTATTGCCAGAGATACCAGTCAGCCATATTAATGGCGAAATACAAGGTAGTTAGACCCAAGCCAATTAACAACCAATCCCGACAGCACGCCTAACGCCAGATAAACCGGGGCGGTAACGCCTGTGGGCGCGCTCAATTCACTCAACAGATAGAACACACTCAGGTTCACTGACGCTGCACCGCAGGCAAGGATAACCGCCATCACAAATTGCTCCCCCTTAGGCACCTTCTTTCGGTGAGAAAAGGTAAATAGCCTGTTACCCAGCCAGGTTAACGTCAACGCCACACAAAAAGCGGCTAACCTTGCATGCATAATGGGCCAATTCAGTTGTAGGGAAAGGTAGAGAAACAGCAGCATATCAAAGACAAAGCTTCCCCCTCCCACCATCAGGAACTTCAGCTGAGTCAGAGTCAGACACTTTCTGACTCTATTGCTTATCTCTGCTATCTGCCGCATAACAATAAGCTCTTCTCTGATGTAGCGGCCGTATCTACGCACTGCGAAAATAACGCCGATTCGTCAAGTTTTTCACTGCCCACGACCAGATAGAAAGGGGCCTTAGCCACTTGGCGCAACGCCTCCTCGCTCTCGAGCAGCTGAGCTTTTCCCTGACTGTAAAATCTCGATGAGAAGCGATTATCTTTCCAATAATAGGTCGCAATAGCCGGCGCTCTTTGTGCGAGCAGCCACTTATCACTCTTCTCCCTTACCGGGCCGAGATTGATCACAACAACCGTCATCAGTATTAAGCCACTGACTCCGAGCGCTATGGGTTCGAGCTTAGGAATTTTCTCGCCGCGCCATGCGTAGGCTAACAGCAGTGCCATACCGGGTATTCCGGGCAATACGTAGGCGGGTAGGATATTTCCGGCGAACGTAAACAAGATAAGTGGCGATAACATCCAGCAGATTAAGAACTTAGTCGTCTTATCAAAACCACATCCTGCCTGCCACAAACGCCATAAAGCTCTGGGGATAAACAGAGACCATGGCAATGCAGATTGGACGAAGAACAACCAGATGGTTCCCCTGACTTCGTCGTGAGCAGAGCCGTAAAGATCCCCCTGCCAGCCACTATCGACAAACCTCAGCCAATGCTCGCCAACAATAAAATACTGTAAGAATCCCGGAGTCGCCTGCTCGGCCATCAAGTACCAAGGTAGACTCAGAAGTAACATCAGACCGCAGCCACTCAGAAGTGGCACCCTCTGATAGAGTCGCTTCCAAGGTTTAATCAGACCGTATTGCCAGATTAACCAAAGTCCCACGGCCAAGCTCATCAAGACCAGAGCAACCGGGCCCTTTGCCAGTAAGCCGATAGCCAGACCGACGAAACCTAAATAGCCCCATACGACCCTTCCTTGCCAGCATAGGTAAAAACCAACCATAGCCAGAGTCATACCTAGGGTCAGCGCCATATCAGTCATGACCGCGCCAGCACTGACATAAAAAACGGCTGTAGTAGCAAGCAAGATAGCGACTTGCAGCGCAGATACCTTAAGCTGTTTGGCAAAATAGCCGGTCAAAGCTAATACCGCGACGGCAGCCAACCAATGGGGGAAGCGCACGGCAAATTCAGAAACCCCGAACAGCTCGATCCCCGCAGCACTCATCCAGGTATGCAGCGGCGGCTTGCCCCAAAATGGAACCCCGTAATCGAACAGAGGTGTAAGCCAGTTGCCAGTTTCCACCATCAACCTGGCCATCTCGCCATACCTCGCCTCGGTAGTGTCCATCAGAGGATATAAAGCAAGCGTTATCAAGCGCACACACAACACAGTAACCAGAACAGCCAGTGAATAGTGAGCCAGAGACAAAGACTTCAATCTATTGATCATCGGGTCGACTCCAGGTAACGAACATTTTCCCCCGCCTCAGCATTACTCACACCGGTACGTGTGCTTTGTTGCTGCTCGACTTCTCGAATCAAATATATAGGCCTCTGTTTTACTTCCATAAATACCCGGCCCAAATACTCCCCAATCAAACCAAGGGCCAACAGCTGGACCCCAGCCAGAGCCACTTGCACTATCATCAGTGAGGGATAACCAGCCACCTCCCCGCCCCACAGTACCGTCTTCAAGAATACCCAGCCGCCGTAGGTAAATGCAGACAGGGCGGTGAGTAGCCCGGCCCAGGTCGCCAGCCTCAAAGGCTTGATACTAAATGAGGTGATGCCATCCATCGCTAAACCGATAAGCTTGCTGTAATTCCATTTAGTCTCTCCAAGGTGGCGAGGATCACGGTCGAACAATATTTCTGTCTGAGAGAATCCCGGCCAGCTCAGGATCCCTTTCATGAATCGATTTCTTTCGGGTAAGGTATTAATGCTGTCTACAACCTGACGGCTGATAAGCCTGAAATCTCCCACATTCTCCGGCACTGGAGACTCAGCCATGCCATTGATCACCCGATAAAAGGCGGCAGCAGACAAACGCTTAAACCAGGACTCCCCCACGCGTTTCCTGCGTTTCATATTGACAACATCGAAGCCCTCCCTCCAAGCCTGCAACATCTGAGGGATCAACTCAGGTGGGTCCTGAAGGTCGGCATCGAGTAAGATAACAGCCAGTCCCCTTGCCTGCTCTAAACCCGCGGTCATCGCCGCCTCTTTACCAAAATTACGACTCAGACGAATACATTGATGTTCACTGGCCGATACGGGTAACTGCTGCAGCAGATCCCAGGTATTATCACTACTACCATCATCGATAAAAACGATCTCTGAAGACTCCGGGATACTCGATAACACTTGGCTTAAACGGGAAAATAGTGGCTGAAGCATCTCTGCCTCATTGTACATGGGGATAAGAATGGAGAGACAAATCTGACCATCACCGCGATTTGTTGACGTAGGCTGTGCCATACTAAGAAACCTTAAATAAACAGAAAACTGAGGCAAAGATACAGCTAACTATGTGAATTTATTATCATCGACATTTCTTCTACAAATTCGTGTAATAATTAGCTGCTAGCGTTAATCAGAGGAACAGATGGCTTTAACACAACTACTCATTGTCGAAGACAACCAGGATGTGGCAGGTATACTTGCCGACTTTTTTGAATCTCAGGGAACAGAGGTCGATTTTGCGGCTAATGGTGAGCTAGGCTTTAAGCTCGCACTCGATGGATGTTTCGATTTAATCATCTTAGATCTTATGCTGCCCAAGATGGATGGTTTAACCGTCGCCAAGAAGCTAAGACAAATGGGCTGCACCACACCTATTCTCATGTTAACGGCTCTGGATGATAAACAAGATCTTTTAAATGGTTTTGCTTCAGGCGCCGATGACTATCTGGCCAAGCCCTTCGACTTAGATGTACTCAATGCCAGAGTCACGGCCTTAATTAACCGGCATCAGGGTAAAGTCGCCCGAGGCGTACTCAAATATGGATCTCTTGAACTCGATACCGCCAAACATCAAGTCTATCGCAGCGGTAAAAAGCTCGCGCTGACGCCCGCTTGCTATCAAATTTTGCATTACCTTATGCATAAAGCGCCCAATATAGTAAAGCGAGAAGAGCTTATCGATGAGCTATGGGGCGACACTCCGCCGAGTAATGATATTCTGCGTAGCCATATGTACCAGCTACGTAACCAGCTCGATAAACCGTTCGAAACCCCAATATTAATTACCGTACCTAAGATAGGTTTTAAACTTGAGCTAACGAGCAACTGATGTTGAACTCCCTGACGAAAAGAAGCCCAGCCAATACCATGGCGAGCAAGCTTAGCCTCTATTTTGCTTTCATTGCCATAGTCGTAGGGGCCACACTCTTTGTGCTCAGTCAATCAATGCTATATTGGCTGGAGGATGAGTTAAACCGCAGAACATTACAGCAAAGTGCTGGTACGGCAATCGTGCAATTTAAGCATGAGGCTAAATCCCCGTTAATTATCACTACGAGTATCCGGGCCTATAATCGGGTTGACGATCTACCGGAAAAATACCGAGCCTTGGCTCAATACCCTATCGGTTTTCTCGATGAGATCCAGAACAGCGACTTCAACGATCTTTTTCTTTACCGCAGTGAATACATTCAAAATGGTGAACGCTTTCCCTTGCTGATCGTTATGAACGCCGAACATGTCGAATTATCTCCAACCGAATGGCGCAGCATTAACCTGATATCACTCATCGTCATGTTGGTGCTTTTCTTGCTGTTTGGCTTCGCTATCATCAAGCTCACCCGCAGATTAATAACGCCCATAACCCAGCTGAGTCAACAGTTAAAATGCACCGATCCCAATAGCCACTTCTCAGTGCCGAGCGACTCGGCCATCGAATTTAATGAATTAACGGATAGCCTTAACAGTTATCGCCAACAAAATCAGCAGTTAATTCGTCAGGAACAGGCCTTCGCCAGATATGCCAGCCATGAATTAAGAACCCCACTCACCGTCATTCAGGGGGCAACCTGGTTACTTAAGCAGAAAACAGAACCTGAATATCAAACAAGGCAGAGAGATAGAATAGCTAAAGCTGCGACGGATATGCAGCATACTATCGAGGCCTTGCTTAGCCTGGTCAAACAGGAACAAGCGAAAGAGAACGTCAAGCTCAGAGTCATTAACCGTAGCGAACTCGAACATATCATAGAATACGTTCAACCACTGGCAGAGAGTAAAAACCTGAGCATTACTCTGCAGATGCAACGCGAGCCTAAGATCCTGCCAAGTGAGTCCGTGCTGCGTATGTTACTGACAAATTTACTCAACAACGCCATTAATGCCAGCGATGCCGGTGTGATTGCCATAGAGGTTGATCAAGACAGCATTCGGGTCACTGACCATGGCACCGGGCTCAATGAGTCGGAGCAATCCGAGCAGGGGCACGGTTTGGGCTTGTTGATTGTCGATGCACTATGTCAGCGATATGATTGGGAATTTAGCTTGAGTCCGGCGCCACAAACGGGTTGTATCGCAACACTCAAGTTTGCCCAATAGGTAAAAAGAAAAACGAGCCATCTGGCTCGTTTAAGCTTCTAATAAACTGGACAGCATCTCCGATTCTAACCTCTAACCCTGGCGGGTGAATCGATAAGATTGTATCTGCACGTCGGTGCCTTTGAGCTGAGTATAGGTGTCGACAAGAAATACATCTTTTCCGGC
>Ga0070724_10001923_pt1 | contig 11960 bp, 10 predicted proteins | sample tdDd001_FD_67278 | JGI IMG/M metagenome (GOLD analysis project Ga0070724, IMG submission 67278) | Marine sediment microbial communities from the Atlantic coast under amendment with organic carbon and nitrate - tdDd00.1 | ecosystem: Environmental > Aquatic > Marine > Coastal > Sediment | place...
TAATACATCGATTTCACACAGTTTGGTGATCGCTTGCGCGCCAATATCTTCAAGTAACGCGTAAGCGTGTTTCCCAGCTGAGCAGAAAGTGTCGTAGCTTGAGTCACCGATAGCAACCACAGCAAAGCGTACCTCAGCCATGTTAGGTGGCGTAGTCTGCAAAGCGCTAATAAAGGGCTGAATATTGTCTGGGTATGCCCCTGCGCCATGGGTGGAAGTCACCAAGAGCCAAGTCCCGTGTGCCGGGATATCGCTCATATCAGGGTGATTATGGATACAGGTTTCATGGCCAGCCTGGATGAGCAAGTCGCTTAAGTGGTCGCCTACATACTCAGCGCCACCGAGTGTGCTACCCGTAATAATATGGATCATTCGATATTCCCTATAAAGTAGCGGGTAACCCCGCTCGTGGATGGTTATTTACCGATACAGAACGACGAAAAGATGCGGCCAAGTAAGTCGTCCGAGCTGAACTCTCCGGTAATTTCATTCAGGTGCTGCTGAGCGATGCGTAACTCTTCCGCTAGGATTTCACCGGCCATGTAACCTTCTAATTGCTGCTGACCGATATCTAGGTGGTCTGCGGCACGCTCTAGGGCATCTAGGTGTCGTCTGCGTGCCATAAAGCCGCCTTCTTGATTACCAGCAAAGCCCATGATCTCTTTTAAGTGGCTACGCAAAGCATCCACACCTTGTCCAGTTTTTGCCGACAAACGGATCAGAGTGGGATCGTTCACATGACAGATCCCAAGGCCTTCATTGGTTTGATCCGCTTTATTACGGATCACGGTAATGCCGATCTCTTTTGGCAGTCTTTCCACAAAATCAGGCCAAATGGCTTTCGGATCTGTGGCGTCGGTTGTGGTGCCATCGACCATAAATAGGACCCGATCGGCTCGCTCAATCTCTTCCCATGCCCGCTCGATGCCAATTTTCTCAACTTCATCCGATGCATCGCGTAAGCCTGCGGTATCAATAATGTGCAGTGGCATGCCATCAATATGGATATGTTCACGTAGCACATCACGCGTTGTGCCAGCAATATCTGTGACAATCGCCGATTCTTTGCCTGATAGCGCGTTCAGAAGGCTTGATTTGCCAGCATTAGGCCGACCTGCAATGACGACTTTCATCCCTTCGCGCATGATGGCGCCTTGGTTGGCTTCTTGGCGTACCGAAGCCAAGTTATCGATAATGGTTTGCAGATCTTGGCTGACTTTGCCATCCGCCAGAAAATCAATTTCTTCTTCTGGAAAGTCAATCGCGGCTTCGACATAGATGCGCAAATGAATGAGTGATTCGACTAAGGTGTTAATACGCTTAGAAAACTGACCTTGCAGGGATTGAAGTGCAGACTTTGCCGCTTCTTCTGAGCTGGCATCAATCAGGTCGGCAATCGCTTCTGCTTGGGTTAAATCCATTTTGTCGTTAAGGAAGGCTCGTTCTGAAAACTCGCCTGGACGGGCAGGACGTACGCCACTGATGGTGAGAATGCGCTTGATCAGCATATCCATCACGACCGGCCCACCGTGACCTTGCAGCTCTAACACATCCTCACCGGTGAATGAGTGCGGGTTAGGGAAGTAGAGTGCGATGCCTTGGTCAAGCTCGCTACCGTCTTCGGCGGTAAATGGCAGGTATTCTGCGTAGCGAGGCCTCGGGGTTTTGCCTGTGACTTCGAGAGCGACTTGCATCGCTAGGGGGCCGGAGACTCGGATAATACCGACGCCGCCACGGCCAGGGGCGGTAGCTTGAGCCACAATAGTGTCTGTCGTCATAAAATAGTGCCTAGTTAACATCGCAGCATACGAGGCGCTACGAATAGAAAAAACGGTAATTGTGCGCAATTGTAATCAGCAAAAAACAAAAAGGCGACCTTTTGGTCGCCTTTGTGATTATTAATTGGTCTTACTTAGAGTGTAAGCCTTTCTTTTCCAGTGCCTTATAAATGAGCGTTTGCTGGATAAGCGTTACGATGTTCGATACTAGCCAGTATAGAACCAGACCGGATGGGAACCATAGGAAGAAGAAGGTAAACATCACCGGCATAAAGGTCATGATCTTCTGCTGCATAGGATCGGTTACCGTCGTCGGGCTCATCTTCTGGATCACAAACATACTCGCACCCATCAATAATGGCAGGATGAAGTACGGGTCTTGTGCTGACAAGTCATGGATCCATAGGAAGAATGGCGAGTGACGCAATTCAACCGACTCCATTAATGCCCAGTATAGGGAGATGAAGATAGGCATCTGCAGCAAGATAGGTAAACAACCACCCAGTGGGTTTACTTTTTCTTTCTTATACAGTTCCATCATCTCTTGGCTCATACGCTGGCGGTCATCGCCAATACGCTCACGCATCGCAGCCAGTTTTGGTTGCAGCATGCGCATTTTCGCCATTGAGGTGTACTGCGCTTTGGTGAGCGGGTACATCGCACCACGAACAATGAAGGTCAGTACCATAATGGCAATACCCCAGTTCGAGACGAAGCTTTGGATGAACGAAAGTAGGCTATGCAGCGGTTTGGCGATGAACCACAACCAGCCGTAGTCGACTACTAGGTCAAGGTTCTCAGCTGTCTCAGCCATGTCGTCTTGTAGTTTTGGACCAACCCAAAGTGTCGCACGGAAGTTCGCTTGGTCGCCGTTAGCAATGGTTTTGTTCGGCATACGAACACCGATGTCGGCTAGGTTACCAATCACACGAGTGTAAAGGCTAGAGCCGGCGCCATCGCGAGGGATCCACGCACTAGCGAAGTAGTGCTGTAGCATGGCCGCCCAACCTTTGCCGTCTGGCAGGTTAAGAGACAAGTTGCGATCTTGCATATCATCGAAGCTGTACTTTTTGTAACGAACATCTTCGGTTGAGTAGGCACCACCGCGGTAAGTTGGCATCGCTAGGTTGCCGCCGGTATCCATCACGTTTTGACGAAGGTGAGCGTACATACCTAAAGTGGCGTTATTACCCGATTGGTTAACAACATCGTATTCTACTTCAATGGCGTAGCTGCCACGTTTAAGTACAAACGTTTTGGTGTACTCAAGACCGTTAGCGGCGTAAGTGAAAGGAATACGAAGTTCGTTTTGTCCTTCAGCCAAAGTGTAAGCTTTGTTCGCCACTTGGTAAGTCGGACGGTTTGAACTGCTTAAATCCACACCTTGAGGACCAACTAAACCACTTTGAGCGATATAAGTATGACCATCGGTGTTTTTAAGCAATACAAATGAATCTTCAGAATCGAGTTCAGCGTCATATTGGTTCAGCTCTGCTGAAACCACATCACCGCCGAAAGTATCAATAGACAGAGTTAGCACATCTGTATTGACGCTAACTAGCTGTGCTGAAGGCGCACTAGATTGTGGAGCCGGATCTGCCAAGTCATCAGCAAAAGATGGTGCAGGGAGGGTACTGCTAGTTTGTGCCTGCTGTACACTTTGTGGCGCTGGATTCTTTTCTACTTGCCACTGTTGGTACAGCAAGAAAGAAACCAAAGCTAAAGCAAGCAGCAGGATATTACGTTGAGAATCCATCGTTATTTATCTCTGTCTTGTTTTTGGTGTGGTGGAACGGGGTCATATCCCCCATCGCTCAAAGGATGGCATTTTAATAGACGTTTGCCGGATAACCAACACCCTTTTACAAAACCGTGAGCTTTCAACGCTTCTAATGCATATTGAGAACAGGTTGGAGTAAAACGACAACGTGGTCCTAGTAAAGGACTAATTATCCATTGGTAGAGTTTAACCAGGCCAATGGCTAACCACGTGAAGGGCGAGAGAGGCGATGCCATAATTTGTCGAATAGCTTAAACATTTCATCATTGCTTAAATCTTGCGCACTTTTTTTCGCAATCACAACAAAATCTTTGTTAGGGAGTTGATGTTGATTGAGGCGAAAGCTTTCTCGAGCTAAACGTTTAAAGCGGTTACGACCGACTGCGGTTTTAATCTGCTTTTTAGGAACGGCTAGGCCAAGGCGAGGATGAGAAAGAGAATTCTTTCGGGCAATGATGGTGAAATGGGGTGAGCCTGCTCGATGAGCTTGCTTGAAAACATTTTGATAATGCTCGGGAGTTAACAAGCGTAACTCCCGATTGAACGCGTACTTGCTCAAAATAATTCGCGATTATTTTGACAGGCGCTTACGGCCTTTTGCACGACGTGCATTAATAACTTTACGACCGTTCTTAGTCGCCATGCGAGCACGGAAGCCGTGGCTACGCTTGCGCTTTAGAACTGAAGGTTGAAAAGTGCGTTTAGACATGGTTATTACCTTTACTGATCAGTAGTGTTTAGGTTTCTGTTAAACCCGGCGTGGGATTCATAATCACCGGTGACTATCTATATAGAAAGCACAAGCAAAATCCGACGCCTCTCAACAAAGAGGCGGAATTGTAATCACTGACTCGCAAAGAGTCAATAATTGGTCTAACTAAAATTCCGGTCGACGAATTATACGGTTTGTGAACCAGAGCGCAAGGATCCTTCACCGATCGCTGGGAGTTTTCGGTGTTTATTCGGTGATCAAGCTGTGGAAGAGTCTAAAACTAGACGACTTTTTCAATATAACCCAGATTGAAAAAAATGCGGCTAGGCTAGGTAAACTCGGTACTGGCATGGCAATAAATGGAAAATCGACCGGCTTGCTATCTTTCCACAGCCTGTGGACAAAAAAAATCCCATTTTTTGTTAATCAGGGAAAATAGTCTGATCATGCCCGTTTTCTCTGGGATTGAATTGGAAATTGGATCATCCCATTGTGGGTGATCATGTGAGTAAAGGTGGGGAAAAATGTGCGGATCTTGCCAATTGGGACGGAAAAATTGTGAATAACTTCGATCTTATTCACTGGATCTGCGATCATTTGCTGGCGATCTGCAGTTCAGAGCGCTAGAATTAGCAACCTTTTCCAAAATAACTTAGTCAGAGTGAGGGCACCGTGTCATCTTCGCTATGGTTGCAATGTTTGCAACAGCTTCAAGAAGAGCTACCAGCTACCGAATTCAGTATGTGGGTTAGACCGCTTCAAGCGGAGCTCAATGACAATACCCTTACTTTGTTTGCGCCAAATCGATTTGTACTCGATTGGGTGCGAGATAAGTATTTCGACCATATTAACCGCTTATTGCAGCAGTTTTGCGGCAACGATATCCCGAGTTTGCGTTTTGAAGTCGGCAGTAAGCCGGTTTCGGCGCCGCCAAAGCCAACTCGTTCGCCTGCGGATGTGGCCGCGGAATCGTCAGCACCGGCTCGAATGCAAGCGCGTAAACCGATCCCTGTGCATAAAACCTGGGACGATGAACCTGAAGAGGTGAACATTAGTCACCGCTCAAACGTTAACATTAAGCATAAGTTTAATAACTTCGTTGAAGGTAAATCGAACCAGCTTGGCCTTGCTGCGGCTCGTCAAGTGTCAGACAACCCGGGGACGGCTTATAACCCACTATTTTTATATGGTGGCACTGGCTTAGGCAAAACTCACCTTTTGCACGCTGTCGGTAATGCGATTGTCGACAACAAGCCGAATGCCAAAGTGGTGTACATGCACTCTGAGCGTTTTGTGCAAGATATGGTAAAAGCCCTGCAGAACAACGCAATTGAAGAGTTCAAACGTTATTACCGCAGTGTTGATGCGTTACTTATCGATGACATTCAATTTTTTGCCAACAAAGAACGTTCGCAAGAAGAATTTTTCCATACCTTTAACGCTTTGTTAGAAGGTAACCAGCAGATCATCCTAACCTCAGACCGCTATCCAAAAGAGATCAACGGGGTAGAAGATCGTCTTAAGTCGCGCTTTGGCTGGGGACTAACCGTGGCCATCGAGCCGCCTGAACTCGAAACTCGAGTGGCGATCTTGATGAAAAAAGCCGAAGACCACCAGATCCACCTTGCCGATGAAGTTGCGTTCTTTATTGCTAAGCGCCTACGTTCCAATGTTCGTGAGCTGGAAGGGGCGTTAAACCGCGTGATCGCTAACGCGAACTTTACCGGGCGCCCGATTACGATTGATTTCGTCCGCGAAGCATTAAGAGACTTACTGGCACTGCAAGAAAAGCTGGTCACTATCGATAATATTCAAAAAACGGTAGCGGAATACTATAAAATCAAGATGGCCGATTTGCTGTCTAAACGCCGCTCTCGCTCGGTGGCTCGTCCGCGTCAATTGGCGATGGCACTGTCGAAAGAATTAACCAACCACAGCTTACCAGAAATTGGTGATGCTTTTGGTGGTCGTGACCATACCACGGTGCTGCACGCGTGTCGTAAGATCCAGCAGCTTCGTGAAGAGAGTCATGATATAAAAGAAGATTACTCTAACCTGATCCGCACCCTATCTTCATAAGGGTAAGTAAGAGACAAAAATGAAATTTACCATTGAACGTAGCCACTTAATCAAACCACTACAACAAGTGTCTGGTGCACTTGGTGGTCGCCCAACGTTACCTATTTTAGGCAACTTGCTGCTCAAGGTAGAAGACAACACACTATCGATGACGGCGACGGATTTGGAAGTGGAGCTGGTTAGCCGTGTCGCACTCGAAGGTGACTTTGAAGCGGGTAGCATTACCGTACCTTCACGTAAATTCTTAGACATCTGCCGTGGTTTACCCGATAGTGCGGTGATCACTGTGGTATTAGAAGCCGATCGCGTTCAATTGCGTTCTGGCCGTAGCCGATTTTCTTTGGCAACACTGCCAGCCAGTGATTTTCCTAACATAGAAGATTGGCAAGATGACACCTCGTTGTCTTTAACCCAAGGCGAACTGCGTAGCCTAATTGAGAAAACTCAGTTCTCGATGGCCAACCAAGATGTCCGTTACTACCTTAACGGCATGCTGTTTGAAGTGGAAGGCACGACCTTGCGCTCGGTTGCCACCGATGGACACCGAATGGCGGTGTCGCAAACCGCATTGGTCGGGGAATTTGAAAACAAACAGATCATCGTGCCACGTAAAGGGGTACAAGAGCTGGTAAAATTGCTCGATGCACCAGAACAAGACGTTACGCTGCAGATCGGCAGCTCAAACATTCGTGCAGAAGTGAACAACTTTACCTTCACTTCTAAGCTGGTTGACGGCCGTTTTCCTGATTATCGCCGCGTAATGCCGCAAAGTAGCACCAAAACCCTGGAAGCAAGCTGTGATGAACTGCGCCAAGCGTTTTCGCGCGCCGCGATTTTATCTAACGAGAAGTTTCGTGGCGTAAGGGTGAACTTCGATGGCAGCGAAATGCGCATTACCGCCAATAACCCAGAGCAAGAAGAAGCCGAAGAAATGCTCGACGTGAGCTACCAAGGTGACGCACTGGAAATTGGCTTTAATGTAAGCTACGTATTGGATGTACTTAATACCCTACGTTGTGATCAAGTGCGTATTTCTATGTCGGATGCTAACGCCAGTGCTTTAGTCGAAAACGCTCAAGATGACAGCGCCATGTACGTCGTGATGCCAATTCGCTTGTAATGGAATAGGCTTGGCTCTATGCCTCTAACTCGACTGATTGTTCAGCAATTTCGTAATATTAAAGCCTGTGATATCGCGTTATCACCAGGCTTTAATTTTCTTATCGGCCCTAATGGCAGTGGCAAAACCAGTGTGCTGGAAGCCATTTACTTACTGGGGCATGGGCGCTCATTTAAGAGCTCGTTGACCGGCCGGGTGATCCAAAACGAGTGCAGCGAACTGTTTGTACATGGCCGTTTTTTGAACTCGGATCAATTTGAGCTACCAATTGGCATAAATAAACAGCGCGATGGCTCAACAGAGGTTAAAATAGGCGGTCAATCTGGGCAAAAGTTAGCCCAGCTTGCACAAGTGTTGCCATTACAGTTGATTCATCCGGAAGGATTTGATCTACTAACCGACGGGCCGAAACATCGCCGAGCGTTTATTGATTGGGGGGTATTTCATACCGAGCCCAAATTTTATGACGCTTGGGGGCGGTTAAAGCGCCTCAATAAACAGCGTAATGCGTTATTGAAAACCGCCACCAGCTACCAAGAGCTCAGCTATTGGGATCAAGAGCTGGCTCAGTTGGCTGAAATGATCAGTGGCTGGCGAGCGGAATACGTCGCTCAGGTAACAACAGTCGCCGAGCAGATCTGTGCCAGTTTTTTACCTGAGTTTGATATTCAGATAAATTATTATCGTGGGTGGGATAAAAACACCCCTTACAGTGACATACTGCGTAATAATTTCGAGCGCGATCAGCAGTTAGGGTACACCTTTAGCGGCCCTAACAAAGCCGACCTAAAAATAAAGATTTCTGGTACACCTGTGGAAGATGTACTGTCTCGCGGTCAATTAAAATTGATGGTATGCGCCCTACGGGTTGCGCAGGGGCAGCATTTAACGCAACAAACGGGTAAGCAATGCATCTACTTAATCGATGACTTTGCTTCGGAATTAGATAGCCAACGTCGCCAGCGCCTAGCGGACTGCTTGCAACAGACGGGGGCACAAGTTTTTGTGAGTTCTATTACCGCCAGCCAAGTTGCAGATATGCAACATGAAAATGGCAAGATGTTTCATGTGGAACATGGCACAATAGAGCAAGGATAAATAGTCAGAGAGTAACTCATGTCTGAAAATTACGATTCATCGAGTATTAAAGTACTGAAGGGTCTGGATGCGGTACGTAAGCGTCCAGGTATGTACATCGGCGACACTGATGATGGCACCGGTTTGCACCACATGGTTTTTGAGGTGGTGGACAACTCAATTGATGAAGCGTTAGCAGGTCACTGTAATGACATCATTGTGACTATTCATGAGGATAACTCCGTATCGGTAAGCGATGACGGTCGTGGTATTCCAACAGAAATTCACCCAGAAGAAGGGGTTTCTGCGGCGGAAGTTATCATGACGGTACTGCACGCCGGTGGTAAGTTTGATGATAACTCTTACAAAGTATCAGGCGGCTTGCACGGTGTGGGTGTTTCTGTGGTTAACGCCCTGTCTAAGCAAGTGGATCTTACCATCCATCGCCAAGGTTCTATCCATAAGCAAACTTACCGTCATGGTGAGCCTGATGCGCCATTGAGCGTTGTTGGCGACACCGACGCGTCGGGTACCCAAATCCGCTTCTGGCCAAGTGAAGAGACGTTTACCAACGTTAATTTCCATTACGATATTTTGGCAAAACGTCTACGTGAACTATCGTTCTTGAACTCTGGCGTTTCCATCAAGCTTATTGATGAGCGCGAAGAAGATAAAATGGACCACTTCTGTTACGAAGGTGGTACTCAAGCGTTTGTTGATTACCTCAACACCAACAAAAACCCAATTATCCAAAAAGTATTCCACTTTGATTTCGAGCGTGAAGACGGTATCTCGGTTGAAGTGGCGATGCAGTGGAACGACGGCTACCAAGAAAACATCTTCTGTTTTACCAACAACATCCCTCAGCGAGATGGTGGTACTCACCTAGCGGGATTCCGTGCGGCGCTAACGCGTACACTGAACAGCTTTATGGATAAAGAAGGGTTCTCGAAAAAAGCCAAAGCAGCAACGTCGGGTGATGATGCCCGTGAAGGCCTTACCGCGATCGTTTCTGTGAAAGTGCCAGATCCTAAGTTCTCAAGCCAAACCAAAGACAAACTGGTTTCATCGGAAGTGAAATCAGCGGTTGAATCGGCGATGGGTGAGAAATTGTCTGAGTTCTTAATTGAGAACCCAAGCGAAGCGAAAATCGTTTGTACCAAGATCATCGATGCAGCGCGAGCGCGTGATGCGGCGCGTAAAGCCCGTGAGATGACCCGTCGTAAAGGCGCATTAGATTTAGCCGGTCTGCCAGGTAAGCTTGCAGATTGCCAAGAAAAAGACCCAGCCCAATCTGAACTATACATAGTGGAAGGGGACTCTGCTGGCGGCTCAGCCAAGCAGGGGCGTAACCGTAAAAACCAAGCGATCTTGCCACTGAAAGGTAAAATCTTAAACGTAGAGAAAGCGCGTTTCGATAAGATGCTTTCTTCGCAAGAAGTCGCGACGCTGATTACCGCGCTTGGCTGTGGTATTGGCCGCGACGAGTACAATCCAGACAAACTGCGCTACCACAACATCATCATCATGACCGATGCCGATGTCGATGGTTCGCACATCCGTACGCTACTGTTGACCTTCTTCTACCGTCAAATGCCAGAGCTGATTGAGCGTGGTTACATCTACATTGCTCAGCCACCGCTTTACAAAGTGAAGAAAGGCAAACAAGAGCAGTACATCAAAGATGAAGACGCGATGAACCAATACCAAGTGTCGTTGGCATTGGATAACGCATCTCTACACGTCAATGCCGAGGCGCCCGCGTTCTCTGGTGAAGCGCTAGAGAAACTGGTACAACAGTACAACGCTGGTATCAAGCTTGTTGACCGCATGAGCCGTCGTTACCCACGTGCTTTAATCCACGAGATGATTTACACGCCGCGTTTAACCGCTGAGCAGTGTCATGATACCGCCGTGGTTGAAGCGTGGGGTCAACAGTTAGTCAGCCAACTTAATGCGAAAGAAGAAGGCGCAAGCCAATACAGCATTGAGGTTGAGCTACACGCTGAGCTAGGCCTAAGCCTACCGAAGATCGTGGTGCGTACCCATGGTGTGACTCACGAGTACCTAATGAGCATCGACCTTATCAATTCGAAAGAGTTTGCTATGCTTGCTGACTTATCAGAAGCGCTTGATGGCCTCATCGAAGAGGGGGCTTACATCAAACGTGGTGAGCGTACGCTTGAAGTTTCAACTTTTGTTGATGCGTTGAACTGGTTAATCAAAGAGTCGCGCCGCGGCCTGAGCCTACAGCGCTACAAAGGTCTAGGTGAGATGAACCCGGATCAACTTTGGGAAACCACCATGGACCCTGAAACGCGCCGCATGCTACAAGTGACCATCGAAGATGCGGTTGGCGCCGATCAGCTGTTCACCACCCTAATGGGTGATCACGTTGAACCTCGCCGTAACTTCATCGAAGAGAATGCGTTGAAAGTGGCGAACTTGGACGTGTAGAGCGACTGAGTACTACGAGTAAATGAGAAACGCTGCCTTTGGGTGGCGTTTTTTTTCATTCTTCCCCTTGAACTCCATCCCTACCATCCGCATATCTAGTTATGAAGAGGATGCCAATCGGGCCTCTTTATCCGCTTGTCCAGTTTGGTTCTTGCTATGAGAGCATCGAAGAACAAACAAAAAGGAAAGCACACAACTTAACTAAGTTAGCCACTGTGTCCCGGTGTGATTGAAGAGCAATCACCTGTGGAATCGTGAGACTAACCTCCTTAGCGCCCCAGTTGCTAAGGCTATTGCTTATTGAAAGGATAGTATTATGCGTAATGTAGATTTCACTCCCCTATACCGTAACGCCATTGGTTTTGACCGTTTGTTGAACCTAATGGAAACCAATAACGCCAAGAATACGTCTGGCGGTTACCCTCCGTATAACATCGAGCAAAAAGACGAAAATCACTACCGTATTACCATGGCGGTGGCCGGCTTTGCCGATGAACAACTGGATATCACCCAAAAAGAGAACATGTTGATTGTTCGCGGTGAACGCCAGGCCGAAGAGGGTAAAAACTACGTTTATCAAGGCATTGCCGAGCGCGACTTTGAGCGTAAGTTCCAACTGGCAGATTACGTTAAAGTGGTTGGCGCCACTATGGAAAACGGCTTACTGCACGTTGATCTCGAGCGCGAAATCCCTGAAGCGATGAAACCACGTAAAATCGCCATCAACGGCAAAAACCTGATTGATAGTGAATAACGCACTAATTGGCCTTAGCTAAGGGCCGCCTGCTTCGTGATTAGCAAAAAAAAGAGCAAAAGCCTGCCGCTTTTGCTCTTATCGTTTCTAGTTTCTAGTTTCTAGTTTCTAGTACCTCTTCACACTGATTTTGACTAGTTGAGAGCTTCATAGGCTCTCTCTAGTTTTTCTCTAGCTGCATCCACATTGAACATCCAATTGAT
>Ga0070724_10001925_pt1 | contig 11954 bp, 11 predicted proteins | sample tdDd001_FD_67278 | JGI IMG/M metagenome (GOLD analysis project Ga0070724, IMG submission 67278) | Marine sediment microbial communities from the Atlantic coast under amendment with organic carbon and nitrate - tdDd00.1 | ecosystem: Environmental > Aquatic > Marine > Coastal > Sediment | place...
TTTATAAACGATTGTAATTGGCTTGATAAGTTAACATACCCCTACCGCCTTTTTTAGAAGATAATTCTCTCAGCAAAAGGAATAATGGTAAGGCAAAAGATACTCCAACCAAGCATAAACCTATAACAGCAATCCAAGAAAACCTTACAGGTTCTTTTATGTTTTCAAGAATAATAAATATCAATAAAACCAATGCAGATATCAATACATCGTATGAAAAGAAACTTGCGATTCTATTTTCAAACATTAACTCAACGAATAACTTGTAGTCGAATCCCTTCTCTTGTAAAAATCCGAACAACTCATTATAAGGTACAATAATACCGATCAGAGATAATATAATATAAGTAAACTTCTTCATGATGCCTCCTCACAACTTCCTTCATTTTACAATATAATTGGATGTATCACAACGGTTATCGAAACATCGTTTTGTATTTGTCATAATTCTTTTCACTGATAACTTTTTCAAAAACAATAAACTCTGCTGTTCTTCTGAGGCTCTTTAATTGAAGATTATTATTAAACTCATCATTGTAGTGGTCATAATACTCCATCAAGAAATCTAAAATCATTTGAGCTTCTGACTTATCGAAAATCTTATTTTTTAAGGTAGCTACTTTTGTAGACTCTTCATCTGTAATTGGATGATCTGCATGAGTTAGTACATATCTCATATAACCAACCAAACAAGATTTACCGTCACAGACACCACAATGGTCTGCACCCTTACACAAACTTTCTATTTGAAACTCAATTTTTGACTTGGTCTGTTTAAGCACTTCAGCCTGTCTAGAAAAAGCTGTACTTTCAACTGTTTTGTATTCATTTGTAAACTTCCTAATAGCAAATAAAGATACAATACTAAGCAAACCTACTAATATAATGAACCAAGCCAAATCATGTTGGTACATATAAGAAGTATATATTTTTTGTAGACCAAAGAACATAAAAATCAAATATGCTCCAATTTTAAGTTTATCTTCCGGAATCTGTTTTCCTAACTTCAAGCCTATAAATATAGCTAGACCTGATGTCAATAACATGCCTGTCACAGTACCTAATAATACTGGCAGCATATACGTTGCATCTAAAGATAAACCGAGTGCTGAAAGTTGTGTTTTATCACCTAATTCACCTAAGAAAAAGGCAAAAGCAACTGTTAATACAGGACCGTATTTATTTTTACCTGCCTCAACTTCTTCATCCTCGATTTTAAGTGAACCAAAGGCAAAGTATATAAACATGATACCTGCAATTAATCCAATAATATAAGGTGGAACCATTTGAATAAGTGCACGGCCCAATAATATGGCCAATCCATGATTTAAAAAAGAACCTATAGCTACTCCTAAGAGTATTTTTTTTACAGGATACTTAGTTGCAAAAGCCATAGCTAAAAATTGAGTTTTGTCACCCATTTCAGCGAATAATATCAGTAGGACTGCTCCAAAATAATCAGTAAACATTTCTTCTCCATTCTATATTAAAACCTTCATCATATTAACATGCAAAAAAAATAAGGTCAACTATAGTTTGACGTAAAAGTCTTATCATTTATAAACTTTTCTGATAACATATTTATGATATACCCAAGTGCATAAGAATCATTCAAATGGGTATATAATGTTTGATGGAGGAGATAATATGAAAAAAATTTTACTAATACTCATTGCGATATTGTTAATAGGTCAGGTGAGTTTTGCAGATGATCCAAGTATATGGGCTGAAGATTTCATTGATGAAATAGAAGCATATGGTCAAATAAGATCTGAAGCACTTAAAGGTTTTCAAGATAATATCACAAGAGCTGAATTCATATACTTAACAGTTAAAATGATTGAGATTGTAAATGACGAAACAATCAAAGTAGACTCTTCTATATCTTTTACTGACACCAATGATATTTATGCCCTTAAAGGGGCGACAGTTGGTATCACTTCAGGTATTGGCAACAACCAATTCGGTCCAGACCTGTTGTTAACCCGAGAGCAAATGGCAACTCTCTTGATCAACACTTTAGAAGAAGTCGGAATGAACACAGTTTTAGACCATTCTTATCGCTTCAATGATGATGATACTTTTAGCTCATGGGCAAAAGATGCAATATATTTAGTTAAAGCCAATGACATTATGAGTGGTAAAGGTAATGATAGGTTTGATGCAAAGGGGTATACAAAAACAGAAGAAGCCCTAGTTGTTGTAACCAAACTTATAAGAAAAAATATACATAAAATAGATACCGCTTTTATGGGCAAAACGACTTTAACAGCTTTAGAAACGCCTGTTAAGATCAATGGTGATGTAGAGGTTTCAATGGACAAGATTGTCATTTCAGAAAAACCTTCCATCAATACATTAACATTTACCTACTCACAAAAAAATATTTCAAGCAAAGATTTAGCTGAATCTAGTCTTAGAGTATTCTTTAGTGATGGATCTTCAGAACTCATCGAAGGTTTTTCAAAATATTATAGTCCAGGTACAAGTAAAATCAGAACCTTATCACATGATTATTCCAAGTATAAAACGCCAATGTTTGTTATTATCGAAACGGATCAAATTGATATCAATCTTAACTTAATGACTATGCCAAAATGGCAAATAAAATAGATGCTCAAATGAGCATCTTTTCTAATTATATCCTAATCGTTCTAGTATCTTTATTAAATAAACAGATTTCATCTGTTCTGAAGCCATAGCTCTTTTTACTGGGGATAAAGAAAGTATCGCAGAAAGTATAGCTGCCATGGCTCTGTGACTATAAAGGGCTTGATTATCAAATATAAGGTTTTGAAGTTTCCCCTTCTCAATGGCCATAAGTACTGCTCTATGTACTGAATTGGCAGGTGTAATAATTCTCTTTTCCCTTTCATTAAAGGATAAGCTGTCAAAGTGACAATGTTTAACACATACGCCACACCCTAAGCATAAATCTACATCAACTTCAGGTTTGCCTTCTTTTTGCTCAATAGCATCTACAGGACAAACTGATACGCATTTACCACAATTCTTACAATCATCTTCTATATATGCAATAAATCTAGAGGTTTCTACCGGATGTAGGTTTCCAAATCTTTTGGCTGCTAATAAAGCTTCACAACAACAGCCACAGCAATTACATATAAAGGATATATTCTTTTGGAAGTTCTCACCACATTGAACCAAATCATTTTCATAGGCTTGATGGAGAAGTTCCATGCCTTCAACTGCATCTACCCTTCTGGCATGACCATGGCGTATTAAAGAATCTGCTACAGTGCCAAATGTCATACATATATCCATAGGGGCGTCACAGGCCTGATTCATATGTTCCATCTTGTGCCTGCAATAACACATACTGATACCCATATGCTCCGAAGTTTTAATGTAATGAGATGCCTTTTCAAATTCTAATATGGATACTGTTTCATCAGTAGAAAGTACACTCTCATTGGCAAAAGCCCTTACCATATTGGTTTCTGTACCAGTGAAGAGTTCTTTCACAAAATCTTCTTCTACATTTAAATATTCATAATAAAGTTTACCCAAGGCTTGTCTGTCTGGTTTGCCGCCAGTTCTCATCATGGAAAACTCAAAAAATCCTGCCATAGGTGGTGGTAGAACATAAAGCACTTTTCCATCTTTATAAATATCCAAAAGGACTGCCCTAGAAGCTAATTCTTCTAAAACTTGAGCAGCTTCTGAAAAGGACACCGACCAAATCTTAGCTGCTTTTTTTATATCAAAAGGTCTTATAGGTAACTGAGCCACAAGTTCTGCCTCTCTTTTAGAAAATAAGAGTTCCAGAATCTTATACAAACTCTCTGAAGGTGGCGCACCTTGGGGATACTTATTCAACCTCTCTACTAGTTTTTCATATGATTTTTTTGCAGTAACATGGGACATAAACACTCCTTACTATTATACAACATCCATATAGTTTACTTACCCAACTAACTTCTTTTAAATCTTTATCAATGTGCTTTTAATCTGTCAAAATGTGGGTATACAGCCCCTGAGGTGTTGACATGAAAAAATTATTTGTTTACTTGATTATTTTTCTTTTATTAACTTCATCTGTATCTTATACAGAATATGTCTATGAAGAAGCTCATGTTCTTATGATCAGCTCATATTCACCAAGTTTTATGACTTTTTTTGATCAGATAGAAGGTGTTAAGTCAGTTATGACAGACCATATCACTTTGGACATAGAGTTTATGGACAGTAAAAGATACTATAACGATGAGAACTTAGGCAACTTTAAAGAGTCAATTACATATAAAATGAGTCAGATAGATTATGATTTAATTATTACCTCTGATGATAATGCGCTTAACTTTGTATTAGAGCATAAGGATACATTATTCTTAGATATACCTATAGTATTTTTAGGTGTAAACAACCTTGAAAACGCTGCACTAGCAGCATCAGATCCTTGGATTACAGGCGTTGTAGAAGCCTCTTCTTTAGATAAAACCATTGACATAGCATTAGAACTAAATCCTGATGCAATCAATATAGTTGCATTAACCGACCCTACCAACTCTGGTCAAGGTGATTTAAATAGGTTCTATTCATTAGAAAATTCATATCCCAATCATACATTTAAGGACATTGACCTATCTGATTTATCATATGATGACTTTAAAAACAAACTCAATGGCCTAAACCAAGAGGATATTGTTATTCTTCTTTCTGTTTACTCAGATAAGGATAACAATAGGATTAGTTTTTATGATGGTTTAGAAATTATTACAGAAAATACAAGCCAACCAGTCTATCATCCTTATATGCATGGTATTGGTAAAGGTCTTATGGGCGGTAAGGTTATCTCTCACTTTGAACAAGGAAAAACAGCAGGTCAACTTGCCATGAGAGTACTTAAGGGTGAACCTATTTCGGACATCGAATATATTAGATCTAGCCCCAATCAATATGTTTTTGACCATGATATCATGTCTATTTATGGGATTAGTATAAATCAGTTACCTGAGGAAACATTAATTTTAAACTATGACCAACCTTTTATCATAAAATATTGGCCATATGTATTATTTGCTACATTGATTATTATCTTAGAAGCATTCGTAATTTATATTCTCATTAAAACACTCAAAACTAAGAAAAGATATGAGATAGAGTTAAATAATAGCCATTTTCAATTACAAGAAAGTCATCGAGAAGTTTTAGATCTAAATAATAAGTTAGAAAAAAGAGTCTTGGATAGGACCATAGAGTTAGAAAGTACAAATGCTGAACTCGCAATTACCATAGAGAATTTAAGAGAAACACAGGACAGACTCTTAATCAATAAGGCCATGGAATCTTATTTGGAACTATCAAGGAAACTATCACACTTAATTAACACCCCATTAGGATCTGCTTTAACTTCATCAACATATGAAGCCCATTTGATTTCTGAGTTGACAAAAAAAGAAACATTAAGTAAAAACTCAAATTTCCAAGGTATTCACAAGTCTAATCAATTGGTCATTGATAACATTCAAAGAGCTATCAGTGTTGTGGATGAGCTCCAAAGTTTTGCTGTTTATGAACCATCCAGCAGAAAAAATATTTCTGAGTCTATTCGTCGATTAGTCAAACTAATTGAATCTGATATCAGATATACGGATTACAAGATTATACTTGATTTAGACGAAAGCATCTTTATCCCAATCAACGAGAAGGTTTTTGATAAAATCCTAAGATCTATCATAGAAAATGCCATCGATTTCTCTGATACAGATGATCTTGTGATCACAATTAAACTTAGCCAAAGTGATACATGTAATATCATTTCAGTTTCAGATAATGGCTTGGGGATTACAAATCTCTCAAAAGAAGAAATCTTTAGACCATTTTACACCACCAGTCCTCATAAATTAGGGATGGGTTTATTCTTATCAGAATCTTATGTTTACCAAACCTTACATGGTCGTCTAACTTATGATGAAGATTATCAAGATGGTGCAAAGTTTGATATATGTATTCCAATATAATAATAACCTTCAGAATAATTCTGAAGGTTATCTTTTACCAATTCTTTATGATTTCATATAGACATGTCGAGATATTGACCATGTCTGATATTTTAATACACTCTTGAAGTGTATGACAATTGGTCATGGCAATACCAAGATTCACACAATCAATACCTTTTTCTCTAAGATTGTTAACATCAGATCCACCACCAGTAGCTAGAAGGTTCCAGTCCATATTTAATCTTTCGAATCCATCAATGGCTCTTTTTACTGATGATACTGTTTCATCTACTTTATAAGTTGTGTAGTTTTGAACTGCCTCGAAAATTACCTGACCACCATAGAAAGAAGCTGCTTCTTCAAAACATGCCTTCATATGATCTACTTGATCTTGTAATTTCCCATTGTCTAATGATCTGGCTTCTGCTTTTATGTATAACTCTGGTGTCACAATATTAGTCGCAGAGCCACCTTGAATGATACCAATATTAGCTGTTGTTTCCTCGTCTAATCTTAAAAGATTCATTCTATCTATGGCTCTTGAAGCTATCATAATCGCTGAAATACCTTTTTCAGGTTCTGTACCAGCATGGGCAGGTTTACCCTTAACAGTCACCTCCATTGTTGTTTCTGAAGGTGCAGAACATATGATTGTCCCAACAGGTTTAGAGCTATCAAGCACATAACCTTCTTTTGCTTTTAAAGTGTCTTTACCTAAATAACGAGAACCGAGTAGGCCTACTTCTTCAGCTACAGCAAACATAATTTCGATATCTGGATGGTCATCCTTATGATCAATAATACTTCTTATAGCTTCCATTATTGATACTATTCCACCCTTATCATCTCCACCAAGAATCGTTGTGCCATCAGTCTTAATTAAATCACCTTCAATAATTGGTCTTACACCAATACCTGGTGTTACAGTATCCATATGTGATGATAAGAAAATACTACCTTCCAATGTACCTTTCTTACGAGCAATTAGATTGCCACAGTTTCCACCAATCTTTTCACCAACATCATCCATCGTCACTTCAAAGCCCATTTCAATAAGCTCTTTTTCTAAGTGTTTTGCAAACTGAAGTTCATTTCTTGATTCACTATCAATCTGTACATAATCTAAAAAGTGTTTTACTAGTCTATCCTGATTAACCATAAGACCTCCATATATATTAAATAAATTAGTTTTCTGATTAAATCATACCTAAGGAGAGAAGAATAAACAATACAAATCTTAAAGAATTCTTATGAATCTTAGGAGTCTATTATCCTTGATAAGCTAGGAGACAGATAGGATTAAGATGTGTTACAATCATACTCGGAGGGAAATACATGAAAGTAATCAAACAAATTTTAAAACTAATCGGTATATTAATCATACCTTATCTGGTGCAAATCTTAGCATTTATAGGTTTTGGCATTGTAAAAGGGGTTTCAGCTGTACTTAAGGGTGGAAATGAAGAGATCATGACGCAAAATATCCTTAATGATTTGGCAGAAGTCACACCACTTATATTATTAATATCATCATTAATTGTTATATTTATATTCTATATTGTACATACAGGAAAGAATACCCCGAGTATGAAGGAAGCTTATAGGTTCAATGCATTTGAAAATGGACATTTACCTTATACCTTAGGATTAGGTTTACTGGTATTCTGCTTCTCAATAGCCTGTTCTGGTCTTTTTGACTTGGCAAGTCTAGATCCTGAAACAGCAGAATCATTAAGTGCACTCGTCGTTAATGACTCAGCATTGTTAACGATTCTTACTGTTGGCATCGTAGTACCTATTAGCGAGGAAATTGTCTTTAGAGGATCAGTAATGAAGAACTTATCTAAAAATATTCCTATGGTTTGGGTTATTATTATACAAGCTGTCATATTCAGTGTATACCATTTCAACCTTGTACAAGCCTTCCCTACACTCGTTATAGGACTTGTGATGGGTTTTGCAGTTTATTTTACAGGATCCATATATGCAGGTATCTTAATTCATATGATTAACAACAGCATTGCTGTTATCTTGTCTTATGTTATGCCTGAAGACTTTTATTTATCATCAGGTATGAATATCACAATCATTATCATATCAGGTTCTTTGTTATTATATATAATAAAAAAACTGCACGCTTCAAGAGTACAGTTTCAACCAATCAGCGAGTAATTACTCGCTTTTTTTTATATCCATATATAATGCCCATTCTTTACCACTTGTGTCTGTTAAAATAAAACCCATTTTCTCATAAAGTGATTTTGCCACAGTATTTTCTGGCTCTACTGTGATTTTAATCTTATCTACTTCATACTCTCTTTTGATCCAATCTATGATTTCATATAATGCTTTTTTACCTAGACCTTGACCTTGATGATCTTTATCTATGGCAAGCCTTACAATATTAACATACTTTAGCCCTTCTTTCTCAAAAGGATATATTAAGGTATAGCCAATGACTTGGTCTGTATAAATTAACTTGAATGTAGATGCCTTAAAGACATGAGCATCCGCTAAAGTTTGAGTTAAGCTAGCAACAAAATCCACTTGATCATCTCTTAATGAAATATCTTTAGCTTTATTATAGTTATCTGGAGTGATATCAATTAGTCTTCTAAGTTTCCTCCCTTAAAATACTGTATAAAATCCAGTTACAGATTTTTCCTCTGTAGAAATAAGCTTGTCTTAATACACCTTCTTGTGAAAAGCCACATTTTTCTGCTAGTTTTCTACTTGGCAGATTATCCTCAGCCGTTAAAAGTGATAATCGTGTTATTAGTGGTATTGAATCAAATAAATATTTAATGAAAAGCTTTAAAGCCTCTGTCATATAACCTTTTCTTTTGTGGTCTAAACTAATCATCCTATAACCGATCGAGATTTCCAACTCACTTTTTCTTGTAAATGATAAATCACCTATCAATCGGTCATCTACTTGAATAAAAAGTCTACCATAATCTTTGGTCCACAAATCACCTTGATGAAATGCCTGAAGCATTTTTGGTATAGATACAAGTTCTGTATGATCTGTTATTGCCCTATGCTCTAACTGATTGAGTCTCATAAGATAATCTTTGTATTCAGCTTCAGATTCTATTTGTCTTAAAACTATTCTTTCACCTTTTAACATCCTGCCTCCTATATACTTTTACCTATGGAAACTTCTGTGGTCCTATCATAGGTATAGCCATGTTTTTTATAGCATTTTACTGCTCTGTCATTGGCATACCAAACTTCTAGAAATACTTCTTTATAACCTTTATCTAAAAAGTAGCTATCAGCGAATTTTAGTAAATAAGATGCCAGTCCCTGTTTCCTATAGGATTCTTTTACAAACATATCTTCTACCCAAGCTTGATTGTTATCCTCTATTAAAAGGATGTTGGCTATACATATGTCCTTATCATAAATACCTAATGACTTCATCCCCTGCTTTAGGAGCCTGTCTAGTTTTTCTTCATCATAAGGTGCTGATACAAAAATCTGACCATGCGACTCTAAGAAACTTTCCATATGATCATTTAAATTATCTTCAATGACGTCATATAAAATTGAATCGACTGTTGCTTTTTTTATGTCTTTTCTTAAAATAACCATACTTTCATCTGCTTGAAAACCATCGATTGACTTGTAAAAGTCAATCTTATCTTTGGCATGACTAAAACAACAATGATATACTCTCGCATTCATATGAGGATAATTTTCTTCTTTTATGCTTTTTACTTCCTCAATCAAATACTCCACCATGTCTTTTCTCGGTTGGTCATAAAAATCAAAGTCAATAAAGTAATTCATTCGATCTTCATTGTATAATTTAGACGCTAAAAACTCAAAAATGTAGCCCGTGCCTACTCTCTTATCTTCATGAAAATGATAGGTATTTTTGTTTTCTTTTTCTACTCTCATATAACTCCTGTGTATAAACTGATCTATTTACTATTTTATCCCCAAAGTACTTGACTTATTCACAATTAAAAAGACCTAAACAATGTTTAAGTCTTTAATTCATTCTATAATTAAATTATTAATTTTTCTATGTAGACTTTGATTTTACCTAAAGTCGAGAATATTATCACGAACATATTCAATGATTTGACCATATATTCTCGATTCTAATGTCTTATAGGCTTGATTAAGACTCTGCCACTTATCTAAACATACATCCTTATGTTCATCTATATACATGTTTCTTATCATAGCTTCCTTAGAGATCATGCCTGAAAAGACCTGCATAGATTCATACATCAACTGATAACCATCTTCTAAGTCGATTCTTGAAAAATGATTGCAAATACTAGATGAGAAGTCACCTTTATCAGATCTATAATAAGTCTCAAATCCACCCTGATTCATTGCATTCATGAAATAAACCAATTCTACTAAAACAATTTCTTCTTCTCTCAATTTTTTAGGTTTCTTTGCATAAATAGGTTCTAAATATGAAAAAATATTATCTACCGCTTCTTTTCCTTTGAAACGACCCAAAACTCTGGATGTCTTTACACCTCTAGTAAACATCATCAATCCCCTTATAGTTTAAACTTTGCAATAAGTTCATTTAATTCTTGAGAAAGCTCAGATAAACCTTCACTTGAATTTGCAATATCGTTCATGGATGCCGTTTGTTCTTCCATTGCAGCAGATGCCTCTTGTGTAGAAGCTGCATTCTCCTGAGCCACAGCTGAAAGATTTTGAATAACAGCTTGAACGTTATTTTTCTTTTCTTCCATGATTAAACTGGCTTCACTGAGTACCTTTACTGCTTTTTCAGCTTCAATCATAGCACTAGAAATTTCTTTAAATTTGTGTTCTGTTAAAGAAACACTTTCTACTTGCATTTCTACTATTTTTGCAGACTCTTCCATTTTCTCAACTGCTAAGCTGACATCCTGTCTAAGTCCATTAATCACATCATCAATTAGACTCGTTGAAGTCGTTGATTGTTCAGCAAGTTTTCTAATTTCTTCTGCTACAACAGAGAAACCTCTTCCGTGCTCACCAGCTCTTGCAGCTTCAATAGCAGCATTTAAAGCTAGTAAATTGGTTTGTTCAGCGATAGATGCAATCAAGGCACTTGCTTCACCTATTTTTTCAGCACTCTCATTGGTTTTAACAATACTTTGATAAACCATAGCAGATGCGTCACTATTTTCTTTCGATTTTTCCGATAAATCATCTACTAGCGATAAACCTTCATCCACTAGTATTCCCACTGCTTTAGTGGTGTTACTTACCTTTGAAATATTATTTTTATCTTCTTCAATAATCAACCCTAAATCATTGGTTTGTAATGCGCCTTCACTTGTATTTTCAGCTTGTTCAGATGCACCTTTAGCAATTTCATCAATTGTATTAGATACTTCATCAGCTGATAAAGATGTTTGTTCTGCTGTTGCAGTCAATTCCTCTGATGAAGCTGCAACCATTTGTGATGTTTCAGATACATCTCCAAGTAAACCACGTAGATTTAAAATAACATTTTGAATGGATTGTGCAATTTGTCCTAACTCATCTTTTCTATTTAAATACTTGTCTTCTATATCTTCTGAAATATTATAATTCGCAATTTCCTCAGATTTCTTCATCACAGCAAATAATGGTGTAGTAATTGAACGTCTCATGAATAGAATTACAAATACAGAAGCTAGAATTATAATTGCTGCTATAATAAATATTCTTTCGATTAACTTGCCTATACCATAATAAATTTCACTATTGTCTACCTTTATGATCAGCCCGGCATTAGTATCACCTAACTTAACAACACCTAAAGTACCATAGACTTCTCGACCATCATAATTGACATATGATAAAGCATCTGTAAACTCTAGATCACCTGCACTGATTGCCCCTGAAAGTACATTAACAGGATCTACTGTCATTGTATGATTAAGGGCACTATCTTCACTGTATTGTCCATAAGATAAATCTGTTAATAAGAGTCCTGTTTCATCAATTAAGTATGCATCTGCTGTCTCACCTAATTCT
>Ga0070724_10001929_pt1 | contig 11945 bp, 11 predicted proteins | sample tdDd001_FD_67278 | JGI IMG/M metagenome (GOLD analysis project Ga0070724, IMG submission 67278) | Marine sediment microbial communities from the Atlantic coast under amendment with organic carbon and nitrate - tdDd00.1 | ecosystem: Environmental > Aquatic > Marine > Coastal > Sediment | place...
AGTCTCTAAATTATTATTAAGTTTATTGATAATTGATTCAATTTTTGATGACATATCATTCATAGCAATTGCTACATTTTTAATCTCAGTTGTCCAAGGAAGCTTTTTAATAGTTTCGAACTTCCCAACTGCAATAGAGTTAGCAAGTGTTTCAATAGTTTTAAGTGGTTTTAATAGGTATTGAACAAAAATAAATAGAATTATCATAGAAATAGCAAAGGCAATAATTGCATAAACTATAGCACCTTTTGCTTGTTCATATAGTTTTGCATATGCATCACCAGCATTTGCACTCACATAAATAATAGCACTTGTATTCCAACCATTTGAGATTTCACTATATTTTTCTTCTAACTCAATAGGCATTAGGTTTATAAACCATTGAGGTACATAATCAAACTTCTCTTTTCTTACTACTTGAACTAGAATTTTATCCATATTGATTGAAGCAAAAGTATCAATTTTTTGTCCATTTTCATTAGCTGCTGTAAAACTAAATGAAATTGTTCCACCCTTTGAATAAGATGGATTAGGAGTGAAGCTATAAGTATTTTCATTATAGATATTTAAATCACTAACTTTAGTGTCGTTTTCAAGCTCTTCTAGTTGTTTATCTAACTCTTGGTCAATATTGTTTTCTTGAATTTTTCCATATGATGGTTGAACTTTTACATTTGATATTGTCCAGTTCATATTATCTAAATCAGATGATGCGTTAATAAGATCACTATCTTTTATAGTAAAGTTTACATCTTCTAAACGTATCTCTTTATAAAAACCTCTATTGGAAATTGCATTAATAATTGATTCAATCTCAGGGTCTTTTTTATCTTTTAGCAATGGTTTTAGAGTCATACCTAACGTTGTTGCAGTATCTTGTGCTTTAGTTACTGATTCTAGCTCTAAATACTCTTTTGTATTTTTTACACTGATAATAAAATTACCAGTAAAAATCATAAAGAATATAAATGCGATGATTATATACAGCTGTTTTGATAAAGACATTTTGCTTCCTTTTTAAATTCTATTCATTAAGCTTTTCCAAGCTTTTAAATTGTTTCTACCTATTTTTACAGAACCTTTGTTTTTTGCTTGCCATAATCCACTAGCATTAAAACTATAAACAGGTTTTAAATCTTTTCTTTTAGTTGCTAGTTTTAGTTTTTTATTAATGTTGTCTAATACAATTGGAGTAGCACCTGGTTTATGGTAGTAAGTTAAAACCATATGTGCTTGATCAAATCTAGTATTTCTTTTTTTATAAATTACATAAGTGATTCTTAGTTTATGCTCTGGAACACCTAGTTTTCTTAGACTGTAATATTTAGCAATTGCATAATCTTCACAATCTCCTGCCCCTGTTCCTAAAAACTCATAAGGAGTTGCCCAATAATCTTTTTTTCTCCAATGTCTAGGATCTGTTTTATATTTAATCTTATTAAAAAAGTCATTTACATTTTTAAGTTTATTTAGGATTTTTTCATCTTTTGTTGCTTGTAGCATACTATCCCAACGCTCAACTCTTGATTTGGCTTGGATACCGTACTTTTTGTTAACAGATGAAATTTTTGAGGGGGAGATAAAATAGCTTCTTTTAGCTGTAGAGTATAAAACTAAAATTGATGATATAAGAAGAAATGAAACTAATAGAATTTTTTTCATTTCTTCTCCTTTTTTTCCTACTATTTTATAATAGTAATGATTAAATTAATCTATAAAAATTATTTTAATAGTGCTTTGATTGATTCTTCATCAATCTTTTGTTCATCATATTTAACTGCAATAATTCCTTCAGTATTATTAACATACCATTCATCAATTGCTTCTTTGTCATCTAATGATGAGTGAGCTTTTTCTAAATTGTACTCTTCAGTTGGTAAATATGCCATTTTTTTCTTAGCTGGGTTTGGCATAGTCATAATTAAAACTGCCCATAGTCCACATACAATTGCAATAGCAATTACAATAGAAGATAATGAAGCACTTTCAAAGAACATACCACCTACTAATCCACCTAAGAATGTACCTAAGTAACCAAATGAGTTAAAGATACCTAATACTAATCCTCTTTGGTGAACTTTTGCAAATTTTGTTGCAAGTGATTGCATAATTGGTTCATGCATATTAAATCCAATAAAGAAGATAACAACACCAATCATAAATACCATAGCAGATGAACTAAGACCAATTACTAAGTATGAAATAGCAAATAAAGCAATACCAATTACTAAAATCTCTTTGAATTTACCTTTTTTTTCTGCAATAATTGCAGCAGGTGCCATAGCTAAAAATCCAAAAATCATAGCTGGAAGATATACTTTCCATAACTCTTCTAAATTCCACTCGTAAGCTCTTAATAGAACCATTGGAATAATCATAAATGCAAATGTCATTAAACCTTTTTGTAAAAAGTTTGTGATGTTCATTTTGATTAGGTTTTTATTTCCTAATACTTGTCCAATATTTGCTTTTCCATTATATGTGTGAGTAATATGTGGTGGGTTTGGAACCATTTTAATAAGAACAAAAATAGAAACTAAAGCTAAAATCATTACGATAATAAATAGAGTCTCAACTCCAAACCATGCACCAAGTGTAGGTCCTGCAAGCATTGAAATCGCAAATGAAATACCAATAAACATACCCATAGTAGCCATTGCTTTTGGTCTTTGCTCTTCTTTTACTAAGTCACTAATCATTGCAGTAACAACAGCTGCAATTGCTCCTGCACCTTGTAAAAATCTTCCAAGCATTAATGTAACAATATCTGAAGACACAGCACAGATAAGTGAACCAATTGCAAAAAGCAATAGACCCATAACAATTGTACTTTTTCTTCCTAGTTTGTCACTAATTACTCCAAAAGGAACTTGAAATATCATTTGAGTTAGTGCATATCCTCCAACTACAATACCAACTAGTGTAGTTGTTGCTCCCTCTAAGTTTATAGCGTATACAGATATAACAGGTAATACTAAAAATAAACCTAAAAATCTTAATGCGATAATAGCACTAAGTGGTAAAACCGATTTAATCATTTGTAATCCTAAACATAATATAATTTCTTGCGATTATATATAAACAATGCTTAATAGTCTTTATCAAAGGAAAAAATGTGAAAATAGTTTTAGCTTCAGGAAATAAGGGGAAAATCAAAGAGTTCGAAAAGTTAATGCCAAATGATGAGGTAATTGCTTTTAAAGAGCTTTTAGGTGATATTGAAATAGTTGAAGATCAAGACAGTTTTAAAGGAAATGCAGTTAAAAAAGCTCAAACTATTTATGATGAGTTAATAAACAAAGGTTATGAAGATGTTATTGTAATTTCTGATGATTCAGGTATTACAGTACCAGCTTTAAATAATGAACCAGGAATCTATTCTGCTAGATACGCAGGTGAAAATGCAACAGATGAACAAAACAATGCAAAAATGATTGAGAACCTAAATGCAAAAGGTCTTGATATTACACCAGCACATTATACAGCTTGTATAGCAATTATCTATCAAGGTGAAGTTTATACTGTTCATGGGTGGATGCATGGATTTGTAACAAACAAATCAGTTGGAACACAAGGGTTTGGTTATGATCCTTTATTTATTCCAAGAGGTTATGATAAAACTTTAGGTGAGTTACCACATGAGGTTAAAAAGTCATTCTCTCATAGAAGTAAAGCTTTAAAACTTGCAAAAAAAATATTAGATGTAATTATCTAATGATTTTTTCATACAATCTAATATCAAACTCTTTAGATTGTATGAATATCTCTATTTCATAAGAGTTATCTACTTTTTTTATAAAACTCTCTATATTAAAATTTTCATCATCAATTTTTAATTTGTTTATGCTTTCTAATTCATTTATATTTAAACTGTTTAGATAGTCTTTCATAAATAATAGATGATTTTTAGCTTGGATATATAAGTATTGATTTTGAATATTACTGTTTGAAAAGGATTTAGTTTGAGCTATATTTAGTGCTAAGTAAGAAAATAGAGTTACTAAAAGAATAGTTAATAGAAGTGTATATGACTTTTTCATCATTTTAAAATTTTCCATTCTTGTATGATTTTATCATTTAAATTTATGGCAATAAAAATATAAGTTGATTTATTTTCTATTTTAAACTCCTCTACTTTTTTAAGAAGTACAGCATCTTCAAAATATAATATTTTATTTTTATAAGTTAACTTTTTATATATATCTTTTTGTTTTTGTAAATAGGCTTTTGTATTTAGAAGTTCAAGTTTATGTATTTCAATACTTCTGCTATTTTCATTTTCAAAATATGACTCTTTTATAAATAACATAGAATATACTATAACTATTGAAGAGATTATGATTGTTAGAATAATTTCAAGAAGAGAGAAACTATTTTTCATATTTGAAGATTTTGATGTTTTCATCTTTATACTCATATTTATTTACTGTTATAGTTTTTGAATTTGTGTCATTTATTGTTAGTGTTAACAGTTTTGAAGTTTTTGTAAAACTACCATATTCTTTAGTATCAAATTTGTTTTCTAAGGTATTTAAAGTTTGAAATATTTCATGGTTGTTTTGTGATGAATAAGTGGAATATATAAATCCACTTATTACAATTGATAGTATTGTTATACTAAGTAAGGTTTCAAAAAGGGTGAAACTATTTTTTACCAAGCTCTAGTGCTTTATTGTAAGCTTCATTTACAGCTTTTATCATAGAATCTCTTACTTTACCTTCTTCAAGCATAGCATAACCTGCTGCTGTTGTTCCACCTGGAGACATAACCGAATCTTTGATAATTGCAGGGTGCGTATGTTTTAGAAGTGAAGCACTTCCACTAAATAAGCCTTGAACTAATTGAGTTGAGATATGTCTTTCAAGTCCAGCTTTTACAGCTCCATCAGCTAAAGCTTCAGCAACTAGTGCTAAAAATGCAGGACCAGAACCTGCAACAGCTGTTGCAATATCAAGTTGGTTTTCTGTATTAACCCAGATAGCTTTACCAATTGATGAGAAGATATCCATTGCTAAGTTTTTAGCCTCTTTATCTCCTGTAATTGTAGTAGTTGAGTTTTGTACAGAAGCAGCTACGTTTGGCATTGTTCTAACGTACTGTTTTGCTTGGATTTGTTTTTTTAATGATTCTATTGTTGTACCAGCTAAAATTGATAATAAAACATTTGCTTCACCACTTAATCTTGCTGCAACACTTTGAAGGGCATATGGTTTTACACAGAAAATTATGTTTTTATCAGTAATATCTTCATGGTCTTCTAAAGTTTTGATTGTAATCTCAGGAATTTTCTCTTGAATACTTTTTAGTTTATTTGCATCTCTTCCTATAATTTCAACTTCATAGTTTTTAATAAGACCTCTTGCTAAAGATTGAGCCATAATCCCATTACCAATTAAAGTTAGTTTCATTATTATTGCCTTTTTAATTATTTTTAATAATTATAGCAGATATTTCCTAAGCTAGGATTAGGTAGAATATTGACTTTATGAGAAAGGAATTTATATGATAACTAGCGTTAAGTTTAGAAATCTATTACTTGCTTCAAGTTTGGTTTTTCTTTTTACAGCTTGTTCAAGTAAAAAAGAGGCAGCTGAATATAACAAGCCAGCACTTTATTGGTACAATAAAATGGTTACTAAAATTACTACGGGTGATTTAGATGAAGCTGATGATACATATACTTCATTAGAGAGTGAGCACAGAAACTCTCCACTTATCCCAACTGCGTTATTAATCTTAGTTAATGCACATATTGACCATGAAGAGTATGCACTTGCAAACTTTTACTTAGATGAATATATTAAAAGATTCGCATTAAGTAAAAACATTGATTATGCAAGATATTTAAAAATTAAAGCTAACTTCTTAGGATTTACTTACCAATTAAGAGATCAGCAGTTAATCGAAGATACATTAAAAGAGATTGCTGAGTTTAAAGTTAGATATTCTTCATCTCCATATATGCCATTAGTTGATACTATGAATGCAAGATTGTATATGGCAAAAGCACTATTAGATGAAGAGATTGCAAAACTTTACAAGAAAAAAGGTAAAGAAAAAGCAGCTGAAATTTATACACAAAAAGTAAAAGATTCATGGGTTAATCCAAAAGAGATCGTACCTGTTGAAGTACCATTTTACAGATCAATATTTGAATAATATATAACACACAAGGAGTATAGTATGGAATTAGAAAATTATGACAAGTTTCCACAGGATATACCACTAATTATTGAAGATGAGATATTTCTATATCCTTTCATGATTGCTCCTTTATTTTTAGGAAGCGATGAAAATATTAGTGCAGTAGAGCAAGCTATTGAAGAGAATAAGCTTGTTATTGTTGCAGTTTCAAAACATGGAAAAGAAGGAAAAAGAGAAGAGGATTCTTTCTTTGATGTTGGGGTTGTTGGTAATATTATGAGAAAAGTATCTTTACCAGATGGTAAAATTAAAGTACTTTTCCAAGGTTTAGCAAAGGGTGAGATTAAACATTTTGATCCAGAAAACCCAATCTCTTGTAATGTGGATATTTTAGAAAATAAACCATTTAAAGAAGAGAGTGTTAAATCAGTAATTAATGTTTTAATTGAACAAGTTAAAAAACTTTCAAGACTTAACTCTAAATTCCCAGCAGATTTAATTAAAACTATTGAAGAAAATGATGATGCAACAAGAATTGCTGATTTAATTTCATCAGTATTAAAAGTTAAAAAAGATGATGCTTATAAACTTTTTGCACAAACTGATATTGAGCAAAGATTACTTGATATTATTGAAGTGATTAAAAAAGAGATTGAGTCATTTAAAATTCAAAAAGAGATTACTCAAAAAGTAAACTCTAAAATTGAAAAGACTCATAAAGATTACTTCTTAAAAGAGCAAATTAAAGCTATCCAAAAAGAGCTTGGAACTGATAATAAAAAAGATGAAGAAATCAAGGCATACAAAAAAAGACTTAAAAAACTTAAGCCTGCAATGCCAAAAGATGGATACAAAGAGACTAAAAAGCAGATTGAAAAACTTTCAAGAATGCACCAAGACTCTCCTGATGCATCTTTACTTCAAACATATATTGAGCAAGTTCTTGATATTCCATTTGGAGAGTTCTCTGATGAAAAAATCTCTGTTGCAAATGTTGAAGAGCAATTAAACAAAGACCACTATTCATTAGTAAAACCAAAAGAGAGAATCTCTGAGTATTTTGCTGTTAAGCAATTATTAGAGCAAAGAAAAATTGAAGATTTAAAATCTAAAGGTACTGTATTATGTTTTGTAGGACCTCCAGGTGTTGGTAAAACTTCACTTGCAAACTCTATTTCTCAAGCACTTCAAAGACCACTTGTAAGAATTGCACTTGGTGGTATGGAAGATGTAAATGAACTTAGAGGTCATAGAAGAACATACGTTGGAGCAATGCCAGGTAGACTTGTAAAAGGTTTAGTTGATGCTAAGAAAATGAATCCAGTAATGGTTCTAGATGAGATTGATAAACTTGGAGCAAACCACAGAGGTGACCCAACAGCAGTAATGTTAGAGGTATTAGACCCTGAGCAAAACCATGAGTTTAGAGACTTATACTTAAATTTCGCTATTGATTTATCACAAGTAATCTTCGTAGCAACAGCAAATGATATCAGAAGAATTCCACCTGCATTAAAAGATAGAATGGAGTTCATTGAAATTTCTTCTTATACTCCAAATGAGAAATATCACATTGCAAAAGATTATTTAATCCCTCAAGAGTTAGCTAAACATGGTCTTAAAAAGAGTGAAGTATCTTTATCTAAGCCAACTATTGAAGCTATTATCTCTAAATATACAAGAGAAGCAGGGGTTAGAAATCTTAGACGTGTATTCTCTAAACTGTTTAGAAAAGCAGCTAAGAAGTTATTAACAGAAGAGAAGTTAACAAAAGTTTCTATCTCAACTAAAAATATCAAAGCTTACTTAGATAATCCAATCTTTGAGATTGACCCAGCTGATAAGAAAAATGCAGTAGGTATTGCAAATGGATTAGCATGGACAGCAGTTGGTGGAGATGTTTTAAAAACTGAAGCTATTAAGTTAAAAGGTAAGGGGATTTTATCTGTTACTGGTAACTTAGGTGATGTTATGAAAGAATCTTCAAGAATCTCTTATTCAGTAGTTAAAGTACTTATTGATAATGGTGCTGTAAAAATTGATGAGAATATCATTCCAAAGACTTTCAAAGAGAAAGAAGAAAATACAAAAGTAGATTCAAGTGAAGTTTATAAAAGATATGATATTCACTTACATATTCCAGAAGGTGCAACTCCAAAAGATGGACCAAGTGCTGGTATTACAATGGCATTAACTATTGCTTCTATTTTAAGTGAAAGAGAGATTAAATCAGATGTAGCTATGACAGGTGAATTAACTCTATCTGGAAAAGTTCTTCCTATTGGTGGATTAAAAGAGAAGTTAATTGCCGCATTTAAAGCTAAAATGACTAAAGCTTTAATTCCAAGAAAGAACTATGAAAGAGACTTAGAAGATATTCCTGAAGAAGTAAAAAAATCTATGGAAATTAAAGCAGTTGATACAATTGAAGATGTATTAAAAGAGGCTTTAGTTTAATAAACAAAAGATAATAAATGAGGCAAAGACGACAAAGTACAATAATAAACAACTTTTTCACACTTGCCTCAATTATTATAATATCAGTAACTCTTACTTTATATGTAAAATATATAGTAAATGAACCTGAAATTACTAAAACAAAAGTAGTTCCACTACAATGTGAAAAAGAAACCCTTACAAAATACAAAGTATATAATCAAGAACTATTAAATGAATCCCAAAAAGCTTTAAGAAGGGGCTATTTTAAATTAAAAGGCTCTTTTAAAGGTGATGTTCCAAAAGATATAATATCTGCTGATAAACTAGAGGCTTTTTATATTCAAGCTATTCAAAAAAAGCCAAAAGAAGATATCAAAAAGTTTTTAAGTATTGAGTACACTTTACTTGCAAAAGATAAAAATGATAAAATAGAGAGAAAAGATTTTTATTCTGGTTCAGTTTTGACAACATTTAAAGCTGATAAAAAAGATATTTTTAAAATCTATACTGATTTTAGATTCTATGATGAAGATGAAATATTATCAAGAATTGAGTGTTCAATAAAGGCATATAAAAACAATGTTAAAAAACTTAGATAAACCAAGCTTTACAGCTGTAAATGTAATTATTGTTATAACTATTATTGCTTATTTAATTCAAGAAGCACTTCCAAGTGGTGGTCTTCTAATGGGATTAAATCTATATTTTGTAATATATGATTTTTGGTGGCAACCACTATCAACTATGTTTGCCCATGGTGGACTTATGCACCTTGCTATGAATATGTTTGTTTTATATCAGTTCGGTGGATTGATTGAAAAATATAGAGGAATGAAAGAGTTTTTGCTTTTATACTTTGTATGTGGAATTTTAACATCACTAATCTCTTTTGCTTATATTTACTTCTTAGATCCACAAGTAAATCTTGTAGGAGCATCGGGAGCTATTTGTGCGCTGTTAGGATATGTAGCATATTTAGATAGGTCTCAAAGAAGTGGAATTATTACTTGGGTGTTATTAATCTCTGTAGCCCCTTTACTTATTGGACTTCCAATCGCTTGGTATGCTCACTTTATTGGATTAGCAATAGGTTTTGTTTATGCAATGATTAGAAGATAAGTTTTATAGTTATATGGGAAATTAACACATATAACTACTAATATTTTGTTTATTCATAATATTTTTTTGCGAACTCTTTTACTTTTCCTTCATTTACTATATCTTTTATTATGTTATCTATCTTTTCAAACTCATTAATAAGTGGTGATTTCTTTGAAATACCAATATATAAATCAACTTTATTATTTGGTCTGTAGTTTGTTTTTTCAAACATTCCAATAAAACCAAGTCTTTTAATATCATAATCAACTTGACAATCTGTGCCAATCATAACTTTGATTCTTTTTATTGCAAGCATTTTTATTAGTTGTTCTTCGTTTGTAACAGATCTTTTTTTTAGTGTTTTATCCGTATCAAAAGGTGAAAAGTATGCAGAGTTATCTACATAACCAATTAGATGCTCTTTAAGATCATCATATGTGTTTATCTTATCTTTATTTCCTTTGTGTACATAAAACACTGTAGAGCAAGTATAATATGGCTTAGAAGTGTATTGGATATAAGTTTCTCTCTCTACTCTTTTTGCAAGTCCACTCATTAAATCAACTTTTCCATTTTTCATACTGGCAAGGCCTCTTGACCATGGGTATTTTTTATATTTAAATTGAAAGTTTGATTGTTTTTCAATTTCATTTAATAAATCAAAATCAATACCATAAGTTTTGTCTTTTTCTAATATTCTAAAAGGTGCCCAAGAATCAATGGGAACATCTAGCATTTGTTTATTTTGGGCATAAGTATTTTGTTGAAAAGTTATTAAGAAAGTAATAAATAATATAATAAGGCTTTTCATAATGGGCTCCTTTATGAAAATATAACTTTAATTATAACGCTATTATATTAAAAAAGATTAATGTTGTCAATTTATATATAAACTATTTTTTTAGCTCATTTTCATAAAGAAAGTAACTGCTCCCATAACAACCAAAACAAATGCTAAAGATAAAAATATATCCTTTAATGTTACTGTTGGATTTAGGATTCCACAGTATGGACATTGTCTTTTTTTAGGTTCAATTTCTCTTTTACAGTTTTTACACTCAGCTATAATAGATCCTTTTTCATTTTTGAAATCTTATCATAAAAAACTTTTAAATAAAAATCTTTCATTTTGAAATAAAAGCAGAGGTTTGTTTTTTTATAGTATATAATTACAAAATGTTTTTACACTTAGACCTAGACTGTTTTTTTGCTTCGGCACACCGTACTATTGATGATAGCTTATATAATATTCCTATTGCTGTTGGAGGAAGAAGTAATCTTAATATCTTCTCTTCTCAAAAAGAGGTTAGAAAAATCTCTTCAAACTCTGGTGCTTTTGTTAGTACTATTCTTACAAATGAAGGAGAGAAATCTTTTCAGGATTATTTCGTAGATGAAAATGGAAAGATTAGAGGTATTATTACTACTTCATCTTATGAAGCAAGAGCATTTGGGGTAAAAACAGCTATGCCTGTAAATGAAGCATTAAGACTTTGTCCTCATCTAAAAATGCTTCCTCCTAATTATCCTTTATATCATGAACTCTCTCAAAAACTAAAAGCTTTACTTCAAAAAGAGATGCCTTTAGTTGAGCAGTTTTCTATAGATGAGTTTTTTGGTGATGTAACTGGATATATGGATGAGCATGAAGTTGAAGAGTTTGCAAGGTATCTAAAAAAGAAAATCTTTGATGAGCTAAAACTGCCAATTTCTATAGGAATAGCACATACTAAATACTTATCAAAACTTATAACAGAGTATGCAAAACCAGATGGAATAAAATATGTCCCAAAAGATAAAATAGATGAATTTATAAAAGATATACCTATCAAAGAATTTCCAGGTATTGGAAAAGGATTTCAAAATAAACTAAGTGGTTATGGGATTAAAACACTTGGTGATATCAGAAAAAATAAAGATCTTTTTTATAAGTGGAAGAAACCAGGAATTGATTTATACAATAGAGTGTGTGGAATAAGAGATACAAAACTTACATTAGAGCGTGAAAAAAAATCAATAGGAATTGGTCGAACTTTTGATGCAATCTATAAAAGAGATGAGATTCGAAGAAGAGTGATTATTCTTAGTAGATATCTATGCTTTTTAGTAAAAAAAGCACAAGTAAATCCACTAACATATGCAATAAAAATAAAATATGAATATAAAATAAAATCAAAAAACTATATAAATGTAAATAGACTATTTAATGAAGCAGATTTTAAAAAAGCTATGGTTGAATTATTTGAAAAAAACGATGTTC
>Ga0070724_10001930_pt1 | contig 11945 bp, 9 predicted proteins | sample tdDd001_FD_67278 | JGI IMG/M metagenome (GOLD analysis project Ga0070724, IMG submission 67278) | Marine sediment microbial communities from the Atlantic coast under amendment with organic carbon and nitrate - tdDd00.1 | ecosystem: Environmental > Aquatic > Marine > Coastal > Sediment | place...
TGAGTAGCAACCGTCGCGACCATACCAAACAGAGCGCCAAAGTTATAAACAATCACCACACTGAACAAGGCAATGAGACCACCTAAAACCCAGCTCGTTGCACTGCGCTTAGTATTGAAGCGCTCACTCACTAAAGCCACTGGACACTCTAACATTGAAATGGAAGACGTTAGCGCCGCAATCGTCAGCAATAAGAAGAACACAATAGAGAATAATTGACCAAGCAAACCTAAACTATCAAACATTAGTGGCAATACCGTAAACACTAACGTATCTGAGCTTAAGAGAGAGCCATCTTCTGCATAGATTTGAACGCCCTTTTGCATTGCTACAAACATCGCTGGCATCACCACTAACCCTGCAATGAAAGCAACGGCAGTATCTACCATGGTCACGTTCATCGCCATCTTTGGTAGGTTTTCTTTCTTACTCAAGTAAGATCCGTAAATCAACATTGAGCAGCCACCGATCGTAAGCGAGAAGAAGCCCTGTCCCATTGCAGCAAGAATCAACTTGCGGTCCCATACCTTTTCAAAATCCGGCACTAGGTAATGTTTCAGACCTTCCATCGCACCGTTTTGCGTCATGATGTAAGCAAATAGCAGAGCAAACAGAACAAACAATGCTGGCATCAAACGTGTGGACCACTTCTCAATACCTTGTTTTACGCCACCTTGTACGATGAGAATCGTCAGTACATAAAAAGTAATGGTTCCGAACAAGTTACGTTCAACACTAAAGCCCTTTAGCCATTGAGTTGCAGCTTCTAACCCCATTAGATCTGTGATTGCACCCAGTAAAAAGCAGATCAACCAACCACCAACAATTGAATAAAACGCTAAGACAGCGCTTGGTACGCTTAAACCAATCCAACCCACAATGCCGCCGAGTTTTTTACCGGTAGGGTTATCTGTGATTGCACGCATACTGTCTACAGGGTTGGCTTGACCATGGCGACCAATCGCCATTTCAACCACCAGCATCGGAAATGCGACGATAAGAATCATCACCAAATAAACTAATAGGAAAGCACCGCCACCATTACTGGCTGCTTGAGTTGGGAAGCCCCAAATATTGCCAAGGCCAACTGCGGCACCTGCGGCAGCTAAGATGAACCCGAGACGAGAGCCAAAATGCTCGCGAGGCTGAGAAGAGGTTTGCTGTGTCATACTACTCACACAAAAATATCATTGAACTAGCTAACTAGTACACTATAGCAATATTCACTATTCAACAAGAGTACCTCGGTTAAATCCTCGACAGTTGAAATAATTTATAGTCATTCAGCTTGTAAATTTTAACGTACATCTCATATTCATCGCTCAAAAGCCTCGTGACTGTTGCTCGTTTCACGTGGCTGAATTTTACCAATCCTTCTGCCGTGAAGTGAGCCGAAAAATAATGAGCTCTGGTGTAAGGGACGAACTGTTCCTCGTGATACTGTGTCGAAAAGCAGAATATTGTGCTTCGCTTTTTCCCCTAATGTCTATTTATCAGCTAGTTATTACTCTGTTCTCATTTATACCCATGATGCAAGGAGAGGAAAATGAAGGTCACCCTACTTCACGGAGCGATGGTTGTAGCACTCAGCGCCAGCTACCAAGCTCAAGCCTATAACTGTCAAAGTCTACCCGACTGGGACAGCACTGCGACTTATACATCGGGCGCTTTAGTAAAAACGCAAGGAGCCGCTTATGAGGCTGCATATTGGACGCAAGGCAATGACCCCGTGACCAACTCAGGATCTTGGGAAGCATGGAAAGCGTTAGGGCAATGCGATGGTGGAAGCAACAACTTATCACCAACGGTGTCGTTCTCCTCTCCAATAAACAACGCACAAATTCCCGAAGGCAGTGCGATCACTTTGTTAGCCAACGCAGCTGACGAAGATGGCCAAATCACACAAATTGAGTTTGTTGCAAGCAGCCAAACGGTTGCTGTGGTAACTCAAGCACCATTCGAAGCTTCTTGGACAGCTATTGAAGGGATCTCGCAATTGACCGCAATTGCGACCGATAATGAGGGAGCTGTTAGCACCACGACGATTTCTATCCAAGTTCAACCACAAGTCGATTACCGCCACCAAGCATTTCATTGACAAGCCCAGTAGGCACAGAAGTGCTTAATGTAGGCGATAACCTAACCGTAGCCGCTCAAGCTGACGATATTGATGGTGTGGTCACACAAGTTGAGTTCTTCGTAAACAATCAATCTGTCGCCATTGATACTAGCGCACCTTACGAATATCAATGGACCGCTAGTCCAGGTACATACTCGTTCAAAGCACAAGCGACTGATGATACAAACCTCGCAACGATGAGCCAAGAAGTAGCGCTGGTTATTAGTAATGCAGAAACCGGAACAGGCGGATGTGCAGATGCAGTACCTTATGTGGCAGGCACAAGTTATCAAGCTGGCGACCTGGTTTCTCACTTCAACCAAAAATATCGTTGTGATGTTGCTGGTTGGTGCTCCTCGGATGCGACATGGGCTTACGAGCCTGGTGAAGGGCTATACTGGCAAGATGCTTGGAGTGGCCTAGGTGCTTGTTCGACACCACCGCAAGTTACCATTACGGCACCAACGAATGGACAAGTCGTGCTCGCTGGCAGCAATAACGAAATCACGGCAAACGCAAGCGATGCTGATGGCACAGTCACGCAAGTTGAGTTTTTTGCGAACAACACCAGCTTAGGGGTCACCACTCAAGCACCATATTCCGTTACTTGGAACGCCACACTTATTGGCGCTAACCAGCTTAAAGCCGTCGCAACCGATAATGATAACAACACGTCAGAGTCCCTGGTTGGTGTGGAAGTCAGCGATAAAGATTTGGTCGTCTCTCTGACTTCACCAAGCAGCGGTCAGACCGCCGGATTAGGCAAAAGCCTCGCATTAAGCGCCGATGCAACGTCTTTAACTTCAGGCATTAAACACGTTGATTTCATGATCAACGGCTCTATTGTTGCAACCGATACCACGGCACCTTACACAGCCAACTGGACACCAACTGCACTTGGTAACTTTACAGTTAGCGCCCAAGCTGTGGATTTGTCAGGAAGCAATGCATTGTCTGACGCCGCAGCAATAACGGTGGTTGAGCAAATAGATAAACGCCATAAACTCATCGGTTACTGGCACAATTTTGTAAATGGAGCGGGCTGTCCAATTCGTCTAGCGGATATGGCAGATGCTTGGGATGTGATTGATATTGCCTTTGCTGAAAATGATCGCAACAGTGATGGCACCGTGCACTTTAATCTATATTCAGGCGATATTTACAGCGATTGTCCAGCACTCGATCCAACACAATTCAAGCAGGACATGGCAGCGCTTCAAGCTAAAGGTAAGAAGTTTGTTCTCTCTCTTGGCGGCGCAGAAGGCACGATTACGCTGAATACCGACCAAGATGAAGCCAACTTTGTCTCTAGCCTAACAGGTCTTATCGCTGAGTGGGGCTTTGATGGTCTAGATGTGGATTTAGAGAGTGGTTCTAACTTAGTTCATGGCTCGCAAATTCAAGCTCGCCTTGGTCGTGCTTTGCTTCAAATAGAGCAAAACATGGGTGGCGATATGTACCTAACCATGGCGCCTGAGCACCCTTATGTTCAAGGTGGTTATGTGGCTTACAGCGGTATTTGGGGGGCGTACATCCCTGTGATTAACGAGACACGCAGCACGCTCGACTTGCTTCACGTCCAGTTATATAACAACGGTGGTTTGCCAAACCCATACTTGCCAAGCAGTGCACCAGAAGGCTCTGTGGATATGATGGTAGCGCAATCTAAAATGCTTATCGAAGGCTTTGAATTGGCCGACGGCACTCAGTTTGCACCACTACGTGATGATCAAGTCGCAATCGGCTTACCTTCAGGTCCTAGCTCGGCAAATTCAGGGCAGGCTCCGACACAGAATATTATCAGCGCACTAGATTGTTTAACCAAAGGCACTTCATGTGGCACCGTTAAGCCAGCGTTCAATTACCCGAATTATGCAGGAGTAATGACATGGTCTATCAACTGGGATCAGCATGATGGTTTTAACTTCTCAAAACCTGTCGGCGATAAGCTCACCAAGATGAACGCGCAATAAGCAACCAAAGAACAAGCGAGTAAAACGCAAAGAGAGCACAATAGTGCTCTCTTTCTTTATCTCATCGAGTTTTTACTTTTTAATGAGTAATTAAATCGTAAATACTCGGTAATCTTTTAGCTCAGGGATTTTCTTCAACAAATCGTCTTCTTGCCCTGCCATGTCATCCAACGAGTCACACAAGTCTTCTGCTTGTTGCTCTACCTCTTTCGAATGCTCAGCTAAACGCTCTTCTACTTTCGCGCTGAGTTCAGCCATACTCTCCGATAATGCAGTGAGGTTTATTCCCCCCTCTTCCTTCATTTTTTTCGATAAAGCATCCAACGAACTCGCTAAAAACTCTTTATTGAAGATCTCTTGTGCTTTTGCAAAGTCTTCAGTCCACCCTTGTGTCATGGACTCAAAACTTTCCGCTGGTAGAATGAAATCGCCATCTTTGTAGTAACGTGATTCAACATCAGCGAAAAAGTCCTGTACTGCGACTTTGACGTTATCAAACGCGCCAGGTGCGTCTAGGCTTTCTGCGACATCATCGATGATGTCATTTGCAAGCGCTAAACCATCACTCGCCAATTGCTTTGCTTGTGGAATATACGCGTTCATTTTTTCGCGATAGTCTTCAATTGCCGCTTTTTGGTCGGCATTGAGTTCAATTAGCTCACCTTTGATGAAGAGGTTGTTATCCTCATCCACGACGGCTTTATCACCTGTCGTTTGGCGAATTTCCAAGCTTTGCCCATCCATACGGACTTCATTATTGATGTCCACACGACACTGCGCTGCATAACCAGTAGCACTGACCATCAGCAATGAGAGTGTAAAAAGCTTTTTCATGTCATTCTCTTTTATTTAACATTACTCGTGTTAAACATAACACTGAGTGATACATGAGATGTCAGCAAATCGTCACGACTTCGTAACAAGTTGTTTTATCTCCTATTTTTACGTCAACCTCATCACCTTCTTCTTTTCCGAACAACGCTCGACCAAGAGGAGATTTTGCTGTTAAGACAAAGACTTCCTGAGCCTGATATTGAACAGTCAAACCACCAGAGCAAGGGCCTACAAAGAAGTGCTTTTCAAGCAAATTCTCATCTGCGAGAACAACGTAAGCGCCAACACCAACAGGCGCATTCTTAAAGTCGCGAGTCACTAAAGAACGATATTGACGCAATTCCTCTTCACTATCTTGGATTCGCATGGCTTGTCCATGAGCAAGATACGCGGCTTCAAGTGCCAATGTATCGTACTTGTGCTCGGGAACAGTTTCTTCATCTGTCGCGGCATCGATCGCTCGCTGAGCCGATGCATGGGCAACTTGAAGTTTTTCTTCCAGATGTTGGATGATAATTTGGACTAAGTCAGCTTTGTTCATACTTTTAGGACGCGCGTTTAGTATTCGGGGTGTGTTAATGTAGCCAAGTTTACCATCAAAGAAAGGTTTCCCTATTATGCAAAGTGACTCGCTGCATCAAACACTTCAATCTGTATTTGGTTTTGACTCATTACGCCAAGGTCAGCAACCCGTTATTGAAGCCGTTATGAATGGTTACTCTGCTGCGGCAATCTTTCCTACAGGCTCGGGGAAGTCACTCTGTTATCAACTACCTGCAACCATATTACCCAACCTTACGTTGGTGATCTCTCCGTTGTTGGCGTTAATGAAGGATCAACTGAGCTTTTTACAAAGTAAAGGAATCGCTGCCGCTTCTATCGATAGCAGTCAAAGTAGAGAAGAAGCACAAAAGGTCATGGCTGGCGTGAAGAATGGACAAATCAAAATCTTGATGATTTCTGTTGAGCGACTAAAAAATGAGCGTTTTCGTGAATTCATTCGCCAAATACCGATTTCTTTGATGGTCATTGATGAAGCGCACTGTATTTCCGAATGGGGGCATAACTTTCGTCCAGATTATCTCAAACTACCGCAATATCAACGTGAACTGAACATCCCACAGTCTTTACTTCTCACCGCAACGGCAACGCCTGCAGTTATTGAAGACATGCAAAAAAAGTTCGATATTGCCAGTGAACATATTACCGTTACAGGCTTCTACCGCTCTAATCTGGATATCTCGGTCATCCCGTGTGAGGAAACAAAGAAACAAGAACAGCTCAGTGAGATCATCGCCTCTTCACCTAAGCTTCCGACCATCGTATACGTGACGCAGCAGCAAACAGCAGAACGAGTAGCAAAGTCATTAATCCATATTGGCATTAACACTCACGCATACCACGCTGGCATGAAAAGCGACGTTCGTGAACAAATCCAACAGCAGTTCATGGATGGCCAAATTGACTGTATTGTTGCAACGATTGCATTTGGTATGGGGGTCGATAAATCTGATATTCGCCGCGTCATTCACTTCGACTTACCCAAATCAATCGAGAACTACGCACAAGAGATTGGACGTGCAGGCAGGGACGGGCAACGCTCTGAGTGCATTCTGCTAGGCAATACGTCCGGCTTAACGGTGTTGGAGAATTTTGTCTATGGTGACACACCAGAATTTACGTCAATTAACTATGTAGTCGAGCAAGCGAAAGAACATGCTCCACAATGGGAGGTAGTGCCACTGCGTTTGTCGCGTGAAAGTAATATCCGCCAATTGCCACTCAAAACCTTGTTGGTTTATTTGGAGCTACATAACGTCATTGAAGCAAAGTACAGTTACTTTGCGGAATATCGGTTTAAGTTTTTGCACGATCAGCAATTTATTGTGAATCAATTTCAAGGCGAGCGACGTCAATTTGTGGAGGCCATTTTTTCCTGCTCACAAAAAGCCAAAGTGTGGTGCCAAGTTGATCTAGAAGCGCTATGGCTGAACTATCAATCGGAACGCAGCCGAGTTGTCGCAGCGCTCGACTATTTTCACCAGAACGGCTGGATAGAACTAGAGAGCAAACAACTGACGGACGTGTACTCAGTTATGCCAACCAAACAGAGCTCGGATGTTTTAATCCAACAACTGTATGAACTGTTCCAATCCAAAGAAAGCAAAGATATCGAAAGAATCCACACCATGCTGCACTTGTTCCAGTCCGAGCACTGTTTGAGCTCACAATTGGCGAACTACTTTGCGGATCACGATGCACCAAAGCAATGTGGTCACTGCTCCGTGTGTCGTGGTCACGTCGCCACATTCACAGCACCAGAACCTGAAGATATTGAACAATCTCAAGTATCGATATGGGCGCAGGAGTTTATTCAGCTTTCCCCATCGGCCATCAGTAATGATGCCGTTGCTCGCTTCTTGTGCGGAATCAGCACTCCTTTGATTAGCCAGCTAAAAGCCTCAAAGCTAGCAGGTTATGGTGCAATGGCAAACGTAAGTTTTGAGCAGGTATTAACGCAGGTAGAAACGGTAAGGGCCTAAAAAAAGCTCAATTGACGCGCTTGGTCTTCGGGCTTGAGCATCACGTTTAAGCCTAAAAGGCGAATTTCCCGTCCATTTTGGCGTTTAAGAATATCTCTTAGCAAGATCTTGAAGTCCTCAAGCTCTAATTGCGGATGGATGTGCTCAATTGTTGTCAGTTGAAAATCGGCAAATTTGACTTTAATACCTTGTTTAATAATCGACTTATCTGGGCTTGCACGCTCTAAACGTTTCTCGAGTTCAGGATAAAGTTTCTCCTCAATCACTTGCCAACATTCACCATAGGTTGCGATGTTCTGGCTGAATGTCCTTTCCACACCGACGGACTTTCTCTCGCGCTCAACAACGACTTCTCGATTATCAATTCCATGGCTTCGCTGCCATAAGGAGGCACCCTGACGACCAAACTGCCTCAACAACTCTCGATAGTCACTGTTTTTAATGTCCTCACATCGATAAAAACCGGCTTGGTGGAGCTTCTCAAGACTCACCTTCCCCACGCCAGGAATATTCTCTAACGGAAGACTATCGATAACCTCTTGGACTTTCTCTGGCGGAATCACAAACTGACCGTTGGGCTTGTTCATGTCTGACGCGACCTTGGCAAGAAACTTAATCGGAGCAATGCCCGCCGATGCCGTCAACCCAAGTTCACTCCAGATATCACGGCGAATTGACTCTGCGATCAACGTTGCGGAGCCACGGCAAGCTGTCGAGTCCGTGACATCGAGGTATGCTTCATCCAATGAGAGAGGTTCAATGATAGGCGTATAACGCTCAAAAATAGCACGAATCTGCTGAGAGACTTGCTTGTATACATGCATTCTACCGGGCACAACCAACAAATGAGGACAGAGTTGCAGCGCGCGCGCCGTTGACATTGCACTGCGAACACCATATTTACGCGCATCATAATTACAGGTGCTAATCACTCCACGCTGCTTTTCATGTCCGCCAACAGCGAGTGCAATGCCACGGTAACTGGGGTTATCTCTCATCTCTACGGCAGCATAAAAACAATCCATATCGACATGAATAATTTTTCTAATTCGATCTGACATAGCCATCAAAGCACTGTTCAAAAAAACAGTATAAATCAAATCTACCTGAAGAGAAATGGGCGTGTTTAAGCGAACGTCAATCTCGAAGCATTACGTCCAGTTGATCGACCAATTCGGCCCAATCTGCATCTTCTTCGATGGCTTGTTTTAGAAAGTTCGCCTGTGACATCGTCCAAAAGCTAGCTTCATGTAAAGGCGCAGAATCTCTTTTGTGTCGATGTTGATTAATAAAATCTTTCATTTCTTGAGGAGAGCTACCGAGGCCCAGTTGTTGAAATAGCTCAGCCATACCATGTTGATGCATTTCCATACTACTTTCTCCCTACGTTAGCTAAACATAATTATATAACCAAGACAGGAATAATGATGTGATGTTAACGGATGCGTGTCAAACATTTGGGTAGTTGTTCTACTTTTGGTTGACATGTGTTTTTTGATGGCGATAAGTTTAATTTTAGTTATCATTGATTTTAAACAATTAATTTTGGGGACTGCGCTTGAGTAATAAGATTCTGGTTGTTGAAGATAGTCGTGCGTTTAAAAACTTTCTTTGCCAAACAATAAGCCAAGCTGGTTATGAGGTCATCGCAGCAGAAAGCTACGCGGAGGCAAAGAACTTGTTATCTTCAGCACAGGACCTCTTCTGTGCGGTTTTAGACTATTGTTTACCGGATGCTCAAGATGGCGAGATTATTGACCTCGTTTTGGAACATGGTCATCGTGTCATTGTTTTAACGGCTCGATTTCAAGAAGACACTCGCGAAAAGATGCTCGCAAAAGGTGTCCTCGACTATATTTTGAAAGACAGCATGGCGTCCGTTTCCTATCTATTACCACTCCTCAAGCGACTAACCAACAATCAACAACACAAATGTTTAGTCGTTGATGATTCACACACCGTAAGAAGACACATTGCCCAACTTTTGGAGCATCAATACATTCAAACGTTGGAAGCTGACAATGGGCAAAAAGCCCTAGAGCTTGTCGAGCAAAATCCAGATATCACTCTCATTTTAACCGACCATGACATGCCCGTTAAAGATGGCATTACTATGGTGCGTGAATTACGTCGGAAGTGGGATAAAAATCAATTAGCCATTCTCGGCTTGTCGGGTAGTAACTCTAAGACAATGACGGCTAGGTTTCTAAAAGCAGGGGCCAATGACTTTTTATACAAGCCATTTAATCAAGAAGAATTTTTTTGCCGTATTCACCAACTGTTAGATATCAAAGACGCAACATCTGAACTGTTTAAAATGGCCAATCAAGATGCGCTAACGGGCTTATGGAACCGCCGCTTTCTGTTTGAGCAGCCCCATGTAGAAAACGCTCATAGAAACATCGCGATGCTTGATATCGATTTCTTTAAGCAAGTAAATGATACACACGGACATGAGGGCGGCGATGCAGTGCTAGGCATGATAGCGAATATTCTAAAAATCTATTTTCCAAATGATATTGTCGCTAGGCTTGGTGGCGAGGAGTTTTGTATTCAAGCCAGTGGCGACTATGACGGCTTTCTAACACGCTTAGAACAAATGAGACAGCGCATAGAAAAAACGCCAATAACTTATTTGGACAAAAACATTCTTGTGACCGCGAGTATTGGTGTAAGCAACATCGTGGGGGAGCTAGAACAACAAATAAAAGTGGCGGATGAGCGACTTTACATGGCCAAAGAGAACGGACGTAACCAAATCATTGCTTCGTCCTAATGATTATCGATGTAGTCTTGCTCTATAACATGAGAGAAAGAAACAACAAAACACGGTATTGAGCTCGTTCTCGGACATTTGAGTTTTGGTTAGCCGCCTAAAAATAAAGCTCAGCAGAACGCTGAGCTTTATCACTTTCTTAGTACGATTAACCAATACTAAGCAATTCTATCTTTTTCCCACGCCGCCAATTTCTCAGCACGCGCAGCCTCTCGTGCTTCACGTTTTTTACGCGCATCGCAGGGTTCTGGACAATTACACACTTTTTCGATGCCAACTGCCCCTAAGCCACCACAGCTACCTTTCACGACTTTCTTTTGGAAAATGTATCCGACAGCCATTGCAGTGATTACCGCGACAAACACAGCAAAGGTAATTAGAAATGTATTCATAAAAACATGCTCACTTCTGTTGTTATTTCTTCATGAATGGCTTGTATGCTTCCGAAGCCAACTCTTTAAAACCATCTTCCGTTTTCACAATCATGAAAACAGGAATATTATTTTCGTTCGCAATTGCCATGCCTGTGTCTTCACCTAGCACCATAAGACCAGTTGCAAGACCATCAGCAGTCATCGACGATTTATCTAATACCGTTACAGACACCACTTTATGATGAATTGGTTTGCCTGTTCGTGGATTAATAATATGAGAGTATCTCACACCATTACTCTCAAAGTAATTACGATAGTCACCACTTGTTGCAATTGCCATGTCGCCTGGTTCAATAATTTCTTGAATTGAACGTTCATCAACGGTCGGTTTTTCAATTGCGATACGCCAAGGCACACCTTCACGATTGACACCTTTGAGACGCATTTCACCGCCAACTTCGACCATAAAGTTCTGTACCCCTTCAGATTGAAGGTAGTCAGCAACCACGTCAACCCCCCAACCTTTCGCAATCGTCGATAGGTCGACGTACAAGTTAGGAAGATCTTTGGACAGTTTATTACCATCAACAGAAAGGTGGTGAATACCGGTATTTGCTTTGCGAGCAGCGAGTTCTTCATCGGTTGGAACTACATCTGGACGAGCTTCTGGGCCAAACCCCCACAGATTAACTAGAGGGCCGACCGTCACATCCAACGCACCTAAAGTAAGACCGTTAAGACGAATTGCTTCTTTCACTACCGTTGCTGTTTGTGTCGAAACTATAAATGGCTCGCTCGTTTGATGCTGGTTAAAACGACTTAACTCTGAGTCGTCACGATAGGTCGACATTTGGTCATTAACCTCTTCCAATAAGCGATCAATTTCTGTCTGCATCGCTTTTGGCGTTGGAATACCATCTTGCTCGATATACTTGATGTTGTAAGAAGTCCCCATGGTAGGGCCACTTAAATGAATTTGATCTGCAGGCTGCTCACAACCAGCCAAAATCAATAGAGAAGCGAATGCAACAAGCCACTTTTTCACTTGTTAACTCCCAATGTTGTTGAATTGATATGGGAAATAGGACCAATCCTTTCAATCCGATTACCTATATCAACTGTTGAGTATCAGTTTTATGTCTATAAAAAATAATGGCTAGCTCTTGGAGAGCTAGCCATAGATTCAATCACTTGGAGGAATTAACCACCGAAGTCATCTAGTAGGATGTTTTCATCCTCTACACCTAGATCTTTTAGCATGCCGATTACAGCAGCGTTCATCATAGGTGGACCACACATGTAGTATTCACAGTCTTCTGGCGCTTC
>Ga0070724_10001933_pt1 | contig 11931 bp, 8 predicted proteins | sample tdDd001_FD_67278 | JGI IMG/M metagenome (GOLD analysis project Ga0070724, IMG submission 67278) | Marine sediment microbial communities from the Atlantic coast under amendment with organic carbon and nitrate - tdDd00.1 | ecosystem: Environmental > Aquatic > Marine > Coastal > Sediment | place...
TCAAAAAGTGTTGTGGAAATCCTACATTAAGTGTAGGTCAGATTGACAAGTTTAATGCTTATACGAATCCTTTAGTAAAAGACGTCACTCTACTTGATCCTGAGGCTATAGTTGTCCTTTGTATGAATTGTCATAATACTTTGAGTAAACTCTTTCCTAAAATCGAAGTCTTAACCCTATGGGAGTTTATGATAGAACACGGCCTACCCAATACTCAGACTCCAATAAATGGACCAACTTTTACATTACATGACCCTTGTCCTACACGTAAACATTCGAGAATACACAATGCGGTTCGACAAGTTCTTAGTATTGGCAAGATAGATTATGAAGAGTTTGAACATAATAAGGACCAGACAGTTTGCTGTGGCTCTGGTGCCATGTTAAGTGTTATACATCCAAATCTAGCACAAGCCCATAAATCTATGCGCGCATCAGAAGCAGGTACGGACCATATCCTTTCCTATTGTCAGGAGTGTACGGAGTCTTTAAAGTTAAATGGCAAAAAAACCTTACACCTTTTAGATTTGTTTTTTAACGATACCATGGGTCATTCATTTGATCAATGCAACCAGTCAACACTAACAAAGTGGATGAACAGACGTAAAGTTAAAAGAAACTCTGATATGTTATTAATGAAACGAGAAAAGACTGTCTAATGACAGTCTTTTTTTATAAGTACAAAAACATCTAATGTAACACAGGGCTATATCCACCGATTTACTATAGTTGATTTCTAGCCCAGTTTACAATTTTCATATAAATATCAATAAGGTAAGGTTCATTAGAATTTGCACCCAGCTCACTTACCTCTATCCATTTAACCCCACTGGTTTCAGTTTCATTTAATATGAGTTCATCTGATTCTTCAGCTATTAGCACATAAGATGTATTTAGGTGTAAATGGGCAGACACATATTTACCACGTTTCATATGTCCATACACCGGAAGAATATCTAAAGAAGCCATTTTTAATGAAAAAGGTCTAATTTTTTTAAGCCCAGTTTCCTCTTGTGCTTCTTTAATAGCAATATCAAGCATATTGCAATCCCCATCTGCATGACCACCAGTCCACGTCCATGTATTATATATGTTGTGGTGAATCATAAGTATTTTATCTAATGATGAATTAAGAATAAGACCAGAACTCGTCATATGAGCAATTTCATTCTCACGGGTTAATATATTGTGTCTAAAATTCTCAATGTAATTAATGATTACAGCTTTATCATTCATCTCTTGTTCATTCGATGGTTTGAATTTTTTAATCTCAGCTAAGTATGGCATTTGAATCCCTCCTAGCCCTATTTTAGTCTAAAAACGAATAATCCGCCAAGCATAATTGCAAGCCCAGCAACTTTTGACATAGAAATTGGTAATTTATCCATACCAAATAAACCTAAGGTATCAATACAATATGCAACGGCAAGTTGAGCGAGCATAACAATCATAACTGCTTGTGCAGCGCCAAGCGACGACACACCTTTAATGACTCCAATGACAATAGCAACACCCAGTGCGCCACCTATAAGATAAATTTTGTCGACGTTTCCAACTTTACTTAAATCTCCGTCACCTAATAATACAACCATAATAATACTGGCAACCAATCCCACTGCATGTACTACAACGGTAGCTTCAATAGATCCAACACTGTCACCAACCCGCGTATTAAAAACGTTCTGAAGGCTTATACAGACCCCTGCCATTACTGCAAATAGTATACCTAACATAATTTCCCCTCCTGTTACAGACAGTATACGGTCTATTCGACAAGGCAAACATGACATATGGCATGTTGCTGTTATTTTTTTCAATTGACTAATAAGTTAGCTTGCTCCTCAAACAGAAAACTTCTGATAGATTCATTTAAGTATAAATCTACCAGAAGTATGTATGTTCGCATCATATAATATTAAACACTTACTAATGAGTGCCTGCACAAACTTTAAAAGCAGAAATTACGGAATCATTGTTTGTGTTTGGCCTGGAAAGGTAATAGAAATTACACCTCCCCAATTACACATAAGCTTTGACGACTCATTAAGAGCTGGCATATTCCCCACGAGAACTGTTGGTGATCCAGGTGCCCAAGGAGCTGCTGTATTAGGAATACAAGGCTGAGGTGTTAATACACCTAAAGCAGCCGCAGTAGCTGCTGCTACTTGAGGATTAGCCATTGACATACACATCCCAAAAGGCGCAATATTCACCATTGGTTTATTATCCATAATATTAGCAAACGGCATACTTGTGACCGTTTTATTACTCGGTAAGACATTCAGTGTACCAGGCGCAGCACCAAAGGTACACATAAGTGATGCACCTCCACATACGAAAACACCCATTTAGGTCTCCTTTCCAGACTTTTGTTTGCGCCGATGTTATTTTTCAAACTCAGGCTGTCTGAATTCATACCCAAATTATATCGTAAATATACCTAAATCATTCCATTTATTGGTCTTTATCTGAAACTCACCAATCTTTTGTTTGTCTTTATATAACTTAAACGGAACTATATCACCGCTTACCTTTGGATATATAATCATAAAGCGACCTTTGTTATTCACATAAATGGTCTTCACTTCTTGAAGTACAGCATGGGCTTCAAGGGAACCACTTAACTTGGGTTCAACTTTAAATCGGTCCTCTTCCACATCTGTAACCGTAAATGCTTCTGACACATGTGCATCGGAGTCATAGAATTGTCTACCAATCATAATATCGTTGTTTGTAATGTGGATTAATATCTCTGAACCGCTTTCACTCATTTTTTTCACGCGGAAACGATCAACGACATCTTCAACAGTACATTCCAGGGTGGAGCTTGTATTTAATGCGTCTACGTTTTCGATGGTGCCTTCAATAACTGTACCCCAACTTGGAATTGAGTAAGCTTTTGAGGGTTCAAGTCTAATCTGTTTGTGAACATAAGTCCCACTTAATATCCTGTTTTTTTCCTCGTCAGATAAGTTGAAGTGACGTTCTTGATACAGATCACTTTGAATACTAATTTGTGATGGTACATCAAGTAAGTTGCAAAACACCAAAAGTCCATTTTTGTTTCTAGTGGCTTTCGTAGTTGTTCCGTCTAGTAAAAACTGCATACGACATGGTCGGATCAGTTGATTAGTAAAATTATCAACAAGTTCTAAAACTATATGTGTTTTTAATGAGATTCTTGCTCTGTCGGTCCAGAACGATCCAGCCATATACTATCTTCCTTTCAGAGTCACTTCCACATCGGTCACAGGCTTCACTGACTTTACTCGAGTAGATTCAACAAATACAGGTGCAACTTTGTAAAATACACTAAGCTGATATGGAATATTGGGAAAATGCCATATACGTTGCTTTTCTTCAAAGGTCATATTATGTCTTGAAATTTCAATGCTTTCATTATGGTCTGCTAAGGACCCTACCAACCTGTCTGGTGTTAAAATTGCTTGGTCATATAGTGATTGAATACATCTACCTAACGCACGTTGCGCATCTATTCCCCTGTCTCTTGGGTCTGCATTGGAATAAGCTGTTAACATATAATAAAGTGTTAAACTCATTGGGGGATACTGTAACTGACTTGACGACCTTTGTATACGATTTCTGTTTACAAACTCTCCATTTTCCTGAACATCATAAAGATGTAGACCTATTTTTATATCTGCTTTATCACCTGGTGAACATGCAGCAATCAGGTCTTTTTTTCGAATGGGTTCTGGTGCCAGATCTTTCCTTAAAATATTGATGATTGATTCTGTAACTTCTGATATAACTGTATAACGTCCCATGGCTTCACTCCCCAGTTAAGTTTGGTAATACGATGACACGAAGTCCATCATACCTTTCGTCTAAAAACTTATCTATATAGGCACTCACAGTATTAAATGGTAAATAAGCACGACCCTCAACAAGTAAAGTGTTTGCCTCCATAATAACTGTTTCATCACCAACAAGTGCCGATGCTTGACCTACTACAATTTCAAGTGTTGTTGTATTTGCTAAACCCAATGCTTTTTGTTGGTCAGGATTCCAAATTGCTTGACCACCTAACTGATCAAACAAAGACTTTATACCAACATAGGTTACGGGTCCACTCACAAAACCATCAGGTTTCATTATGACCGTTCCACTTAAAACATCTACAACAGACTTGTCTTTCTCACCTTGCGCTTGAGCAAAGTCACCTAAGGCTGTTTCTTGCATAATACCCTGGGCTGCAGCTAGGTCTTGAGCGCCTGATATATCACCCAATAAGGCTGCCTCAGCTTTTCCTGTGTTTAAAGCCTGAATTATTTCAGCTAGTGGTGACAATATATCAAAACCTTCAGGTAATGTTGGAACAAGTTCTTCAAGGGCCTGAGCAGAGGACACTGCAAGGGTACCATTGCCTTCGTCAGCATAAAGTATGGTTGCATCTACCAAATCTAAGAAAGCTTCTATGAGTTGTAAGTCTTCTGGACTTAGGAGTGCTTTAGCTGATTCCAGTGCATCCCGCGCTTCACCTAACTCTGCTATGGCTTCAGCCAGTTTTACCATATCAACTTCTTCAGCTCCAGTGGTCTCATCTGCACCAGTATTTTCATCTGCACCTGTACTTCCATCAGCACCCGTTGCGCCACTAGTTTCGGTGGTTCCACCAGACCCACCCGTATCTTGGTTTGACTGACTCCCTTCGGGTGATTCACTTGCGTCTTTGCCTGCTAAAAGATCCTCAACTTTTTTCTCTGCTAGGTCAACATTTTCCTTAGCTTGGAAATACGACTCAAGGGCCGCTCCCGCTTCTGCTTCGTTGTTGTTAACCAACTGGTCAGCCATATCTGAAATAGCATCTGCACCGTCTACATCTCCATTTTCAAGTGCATCCGCATACGCTTCGTTTATTAAATCAAGTTGAGCTTGTTTCTGGTCTTTATCATTTAACAATGCTTGCAGAACCTGGTCATCATCTGCGTTCGCTTCTGACAAAGTAGATTGTGCATCTGCAATTTTACCAAGTATCTCTTCTAGTAACTTAGGTTTCATATCCGTTTCAGGTATCATACCCATTAATGCCGTTAAGTTCTCATTGTACTCAGCAAGTACAAGTTCTTGATCAACTGGATCTTCTGTTGCTTCAACCAACATATCCACTAGGTCTTTCCAGTTGGCTAAATCCTCTTTAACCCCTTCCGTTTCTTCTGTTAACAAGGAAGCTAATACACTTGGAGCTTCACCGGTTTTTTGTCCAGTTAGATAATCAAAGGACATACCTTTAAGTGCTGACACAATGGCTGTATTTTTTGCATCTTCTAAACTGCTTGCTAATAAGGCCACAGCTTCATCAGACTTAACCGGTAATCCAAGTGCCAATTGATCAGATAAAGCTTTCTCTTCTGCTGCAGCTTGAATAGCATCTATGTTTCCACTTGCAGCAGCATTTGCCAGTTTTTCTTCTGCTGCCTGAGACGCTGCTTCTAGTGGTGTTGCAGGTGCACTGCCACTGGACTGGGCTTCAAGTTCACGTACCTTTTCCCCCAGTTTTCCATATGCAGTCCAGATCATATCTGACAAAGTACCATAATCTAAGGTACCCGCTTTTTCACCAGCATTATTCAATTTGCCCATTTCTGCTTCTAAGTACTGAATTTCACGATCAATCGTTGCATTTTTTAATGCATCGTCTACAGCATGTATGGCACTGTCTTCAACCTTTGAGTTTTTTCTAAGCGCAGAGGCACTTGCTTCAATGGCGTCTACTTTTGCATCCAGTGCTTGTAAGTTTCCAGCACTGAGTGCGGATAAGACACCATCAAGTATCGCTTTTTTATTTCTAGCTTGGTCATATCCGTCGTCATCATCATCAAGATTTTTTAATATCTCAACTTGTTTATCGCGTTCTGTTTTTAGTGGGTCCATTCCATCCATCACCAGTGGATCTACAAATGGGTTAAGAGTACTAAAACTCTTGGCATTACCACTTCCAATTTCGTAAACAACACCATCATTTTTTATCCAGTGTGTAAGAATTAGTCTGTCAATTTCAGTGTTTGCAACTTTAGACTCAGACGTATCTAAAATATCAGCGACACCGCTACCATTAGTTATATTAATCCAAAGTCCTCCTGTAGTTAGTTCGGACCGGTAATACATTTGATCTTGTCCAGAATCTTCAATTGTTTTTTGGGCGGTCTCAATATTGGTTGGACTGACTGCTGCAAAGTCAACAATATAAGTTCCAACAATTAAAGACTTAAGAGGTATTACACTTGCACTAGGTCTTGAAAGAGCTGCAAATGACATACTTGGAACTTGCATAAATATAAGACTTAACACGATAATGAACGCCATTGTCTTTTTAATAAAATCCCTCTTAGTTTTAAATTTTGATATGTTTTTAAATACATAATTATCTATTTGGTGTTTTACTTGCCTAATCACAGTCATCTTACTCACCTCCTACAGGTGTTGCATTTATGATTTCAAGTTCACCCGCTGTTACAGATGATCCTGGTTTTAACCTTCCAGTAAAAACGGGTGTTTCATCTAAATAAAACTGAAGTATATAGCCTGTGTGATCTAACATAACAAAACTCAGGCCATTAACCTCTTTATTAATCTCAGTGATTACACCATCAACTGATTTCGTTTCACCAGTGTTTGCTCTTTCAGTGTTAATGAGTGCATACCCATTGGCACCGAAGGCCTCCCCTAGTGTTAAGAATAAACTGGTTATGTTGGTTTTTTGATTTTCAATGAGTTTATAGGTTCCAAACGTCGATCCTGATAACGCATTAATGGCACCTGCTTGGTCAGCAGGTTTTAAGTCAAGTGTCCCTGCATAATCCGTTCCATCTAATAAAGCTTCATATACAAGTGCTTTATCCTTATATAGTTTTAATCGTAGAACAGATGAATCAGAAAAGAGGATTGGCATATGTTCCAGTCGTTTTTTTACCTCTGTTTTCTCACCAATTTTCCTTCCATCTTCAAGTTCTAGTTGAAAATGTGTGGCTTCAATACTTGATGGTAGAAATATTCCAAAACTGAATCTATATTCCGTATATGGCACTTCAATCACCCAAGTTGGTTTATCCACTTTCTTTTCAAGAGCCTGGGTTTCAGAACTTGCATCAATTGGTATGGAATCACCGGCCTCATATACACCTGAATCAAAATCTATTGCTGTCAGTTTACCTTTTAGTCCTCCAACAGTGTAAAAATCTAGGGTGTGTATAAATTTGTTATAGTTAATTAAGTTTGATAATGCTTGTTGCTCAGCATTTACTAAAGCGAGTCGAGCAGATTCAAGTTCAGCAAAACTCAGCATACCTAACTTATTCTTATCAAAGGCAGAGTTATAGTTTTTCTTCTCTTTTTCAATCGTTTTAATTGAGGCTTTGTATGCCAGTTCAAGTTCTTTAGCTGCATCATAAGCACCTTTAATTTTTTCTTCTAATTGTGCACGAGCAGCGGCCTCGGTAACACGTAGTTTGTCACGATCTAACACAGCAACAAAAAGGGCATACTTTTGGTCTTCAAAATATCTCAGAGCTGTGTATTCACCTTGAAACCATCTAAATGGAATGCTGATTGTAAAAAACAGCAAGTTAATTTTGAACACACGCGTCCATGGACGGTCTATGTCATCTAACATGGCATTATAGGCTTTTAAAAACTTTGCTTTATTGGCTCGACTTTTTTTTATTTCTGGCATTATTCTATTAACTTTAGAACCGTAACGCCCTCGGTAAATATCAACTAATTCATCGACTTTCTTTTCACCCAACTTACGTTCCTGAACAATTGTGTAGAAATCAAAATCCCTACTCGTTGCAGTACGTATAAGGGGACGTATATCGTTTCGGTTTAGGTTAGCCACGTATAAATTGGTATCAAAACTCTTAACATTTAACATATCTGTTTTACACATAGCGCCAAGTTTTTCTTTTAAACTCACAAGTTTTTTGCTTTCTTTAGCTAAGTTGGTCTCCAAAGTGGTAGTTTCCTCACTAGCAGCTAAAACATCATCTTGTGTTGCATTTCCTTTAAGCAAATCACTTTCAAGTCGCTTTTGTGTGTCTTTTTGTAGAACTAACTGTCCTTTTAAGCTTTCAACTGTTCTTTGTTGCAAGACCAAATCTAAGTACAACTGCCTTACATCAAACATAATTTTTTGCTTAGTAAACTCCAGTTTATGATTTAGAACATCAATTTCATGATCTACTTTTGGTATTTTCATGATCAGTTCAATTTCCTTAGGCATTCCATGTTTTTCTGGAAAACTGATACTAAATAGCAAAGAAAACCGAACTGTAGATTCCTTTTTCCTTATATCTCTTAAACCTTCAACAGCTTGTTGCCTCTCCATATTTTTCTTTAATATGTCTAACTCAATTTCATCAATTGCATCGCTATTTAAAAGTGCCAGTTGTGTTGCTTTTTCTAGTGACATCTGAGACATAGCAAAAACCGGCTCCACAATGAAAGGATATACAATCATTTGAAGAGCCAGACTTAAAATTATTGTGTAAGAGATTACAGACTTGTTATTCATTCGAGACCACTCCGATCTCATATAAAAGAATTTCATTGGTTGTTAAATTTCTAGTGACAGATATTAAAAGGCCCTCATACTCATATGTTTCTAAAGAATAAGTTGAAGCACCATCTTTATCAAGGAGTGGACTTTCTTTTGTCATAATCCAGTCATACTTGGTCCATGGATTAACCCAATCCGCACTAAGCTGTGGACCTTGTACCTGAATATCAAAGCTTTGGTCATCTTGTTCAGGCACTGTAATATCAAGATAATTTTGTGCACCATAAAATACAAAACCATCTATTACAGGTCCTGTTTCCGTCACATGTGCTCTCACTGAAAACGAAAAATCGTCATAATCAATTACATAATTTGAACCCACATCTTCCCCAGGAACGGTTTGTGGTGCTGTTGTGAAACGGTCCCCTAAGTCAGAGAGCTGACCACCAATCAATGGCACGATGTCAAACTCACCGCGGTGGAACATACCTTTATATAAGGTGTTCCCTAAAACACCATAAATCGACCCTTCACCCTCAAATAAGCCGGTTCTAAAGCCGCCTTCATAGTAAGTTCGACCATTAGGTCTAAAGAGTTGACCACTACCATCATAGTCACCACCTATGAATTGGCCTTCGTAAATGACACGGCCTTCTTGGGTATAGAGTTTACCTTGACCATCAAACAAACCTTGATCAAGTGAACCTTTATAACGCAACCGCCCATTATCGTGATACATTAACCCTTCACCTGATGGAAGACCAGATGCAAATCCGCCTTCGTATTTTGTGTTCCCATTAGAGGCATACATTTGGCCTGAACCACTTCTTTTACCTAACTCATAACTACCTTCATATATTTCTTGACCTTGTTCATCCAGTTCAATTCCAAATCCATGGTATAAACCAGTCTGAAAGTCTCCTTTGTACAGAAGGCTGCCATCAGGTCTATATAATTTTCCCTCACCTGAGTAGGCACCTTGGGTTAAACCGCCTTCATATGCAACAACACCATTACCATAATAAACTTTTCCATTGCCTTCAAAAACATTGGCTATAAAATCTCCATCATATACAAGCACTTCTTCTACATAAAGTTTACCGCTTCCACTATACATGTCTTGTTTTAAGTTTCCTTCGTACCGCAAGTGGCCTTCTTTATCATAAACACGACCGAACCCTTCAGCGAAACCGTCTTTCATCTCACCACTATAAAGGGGTCTGCCTGTACTCGAAACAAGATGAACCGAACCCGAAAATCCTTTAAGTCTTTTGTCTGTAATGGCATATGTTGGAGTAAATAGTCTGCCTGCTGCCCAAGGCATAACAAAGTAAATGTAGCCGATAGGTAGGAGTACCAAAATCAAAAGCGTGATAATTAAGAATCGTTTTGAAAGGTATCTTCTTCCTAGTTTCACATAGGCTTCTTTTGAGTCAGGTTTATACATGGCTGATTTTTGAGCGCCTTTAACAGCACCCTTAATAAACCTACCAACGCGGTTTTTTAGAAAGAGTTTTTTTCTAACTTGTCTATATAACAATCTAAAGGGTCTAAAGATTGCATTTTTTGATACTTTCATGATGTACTCAAGAAAACTCTGCATTGGAAACCTCCATGTTGACTTATCTAGCTTCCTTTGATAAATCCATTAATACAAGTGTTTCTATGTCTTGGTCATTCTCTAGAATAATTTCACATTTCATTAAATACATATGTGCAGCAGCATCATATCTATTAGTTCTAAGTACACGTATAAAGGACTTTCGTGCCTCGTCAATATCTCCTTGTTCAAATGAATGAACGCCATGTTCAAAATGTACCTTACTGACTTGTTTAAGTTGGCGTACATTCTGAGGATCAGCTTCAAAGACATCATAAATACCTATAGCTTGATCAAGGCCTTTAAGAGTCACATGGCCTAAAAACCGCATTTCAAATCCTTCTGGATCTTTAAGGTTGTCATAGGCGGGTTGAGATAAAACCACACTAATGTCTGTTGTATTTGCAAATGCTTCTAAGGTCACTGCGTGATTCACCTGGTCAGACATAACCGACGTAGACATTCTATTTTCTTCACCAACTACGCCTATGAGTATAGATCCTTCATGAACACAAATTCCAGATGCCATGTCACTCCCATTTTGAGCATTTTCTTTTCGAATTTGCTCAGTTGCACTAATTGCAGATACAAGTGCATTGTCAATGGATTCAAAGAGCCCAACTTGACCAGAGTCTCTGAATGCACCAATTGTACCTTGTCCTTCAGCAATACTCTTACCAAAAACTCGATAGGCTTCATTAATATATTGAAGACTTTCTTTTGGAGACATCTCAGCAGAAGTTTTAAAGAAGTCACGTAAGTTCATGAATACTATAGCCATACTTTGTTGAACTTGATCACCCAATTCAACCTCTAAAATGCTCTCTTTGCCAAGTAAGTCAAAGAACTTTTGAGGCACAAACTTAAAATACTTTTCATTGAGCCTTTGCATATTGTTAATATACTCTGCAATAGAAACTGACATTTGATTAAAGAGTTTTGTAAGTGTCCCAATTTCATCATTAGAGCTCACACTTATAACCGTTCCCCACTCTCCTTGTGCAACTTTTGAAACGGAATCAGTTAAGGTCTTAAGTGGTTTTAGTAGCTTAGTAATAAAGACCGTAAGAACAATTAGAATAATGATAACTGAACCTAAATTCACCATTAACAGCCTTCTATTTTGCTCACGTAAGTACTGAGCATATGTTTCTTTACCTGTTCCAATTTCAAGGATGCCAACTGTTTCACCAGTCTCATCAATAATCGGAGCAAGGGCAACCAACCATTCCCCTTGTATTGTTGACTGCTCTCCTACAACAACATGATTCATTTGTAAGACTTCGTTATACAAAGCATACACTTCGTTGCTATATATGTAGTCTGCCGGTGTCATGGTTTTTAAATCACTCACAGCAACATACAAACGTCCGTTTAATTGTCGGTAAAGCACGCCATAGACCCAACGTTCATAGGCAGAGGTTTTAAGGGTGTTAAAGTGAGACAAGTCAATAATTGTGTCTTCTTCTAACGCAGTATAAGCAGAACCCCCATAATCAAGAGGTGAGTCGATTTCAAGTAGTAACTCAGTGTCTATTTGCTGAGACTTTAAAGTGGCAAGATGGTGTAGTTCAGCAAACAAATCGTCTTCTGCCATTTGACCAAACATGGCGTCTGATTGACTCCATAATACGAAACTCATAATCAACATAAGAGGTACAAATACAACTGAAAACTTGTAAAGCACAGGTTTTCGCTTTTCTGTCATACGTTTATAAGCCGACCAAATTAAAATCAAACCTGTACCTAATATCAGTCCATATACTGCATTCAGAATAGATTTGTCACGGACCGTAGGCCAGTCATTTGTAAA
>Ga0070724_10001934_pt1 | contig 11930 bp, 12 predicted proteins | sample tdDd001_FD_67278 | JGI IMG/M metagenome (GOLD analysis project Ga0070724, IMG submission 67278) | Marine sediment microbial communities from the Atlantic coast under amendment with organic carbon and nitrate - tdDd00.1 | ecosystem: Environmental > Aquatic > Marine > Coastal > Sediment | place...
TCTGGATACTGCTGTAGAGGGTGTTATAGGATTTTTAGAAAAGGAAAAGCTGCATTCACAGGAAGAGGTATCTGAAGACACTGAATAATCAAAAAGGAGAGCTATGCTCTCCTTTTTTTACTTTCTATAACTATATGGTGTAAATGGAGGAGTCACCTGATTTCCTGCACTACTTGTTATACTCCCAAGACCAGCTGACATACTTCTAGCCGGGCTAGATCCTCCGCCACTTCCAGGCCCTGCTTCCTTTTCATTTGTGACAAGTTATTCCTTTTTAATATATTTATTTTATTAAAACATAGTCACCATTCATCTTTTATATAAGCTTTATAAGTTCCGCCTTTAATTTTCCACAGTAAAAAGACCTCCCTATTAAATTAGGAGGTCTTTTTACAATCTATAGGTTATAATCTTTCAAACTCTAAAAATTAAGCTTAGCAACCTGTTTAAGGTGCTTTTTCATCTTAAGTTCAGCCTTTCTTGGGTTTTTCTCTCTTATAGTTTCAAGGATCTCCCCGTGAATAGCTAATATGTCTTCCTTTTTACTCTTTTTAGCTGAATCTTTAATAAACAGCCCCAGTATCTCCCCTATGGCATTATTGTTTACCTTAAAAAAGATATTATCACTCATATCTACAATTTTATTATGGAACTTCTGATCCAGTTCGCCGATATATCTTTCATCTTCCTCTATTCTCATCTCTTCCAAGATATTTTCAAGCTCTAAAACATCCTCTTCCTTAGGATCTTTAGCTGCCTGAAATACAGCCCCTAACTCGATAGATCTTCTGAATTCAAATACTTTTTTAAAATCTGTATTATTTAATGCAACCATTAGAGATAAAGGGTTTGCCACAGCACTATCAAAGTCATCTGTTATAAAGTTACCGCCTCCGGTTTTACTCTCCACAAGTCCCATCACCTTTAATGCCTTCAATGCTTCTCTTAAAGATGCTCTGCTTACTCCGATCTTCTCTCCTAACTCCAGTTCAGATGGAAGACGATCTCCGGCTTTCAACTTTCCTTCATAAACCATATCTTTTATCTGATCTATAATAATGTCTGATACACATCTTTGCTTAACTGTTTTAAACATCCTTATCCCCACTTTTGAATATTTATTTCTTAAATTATATTACTTTCTCCATTTCCCTTAATAAAAGATTATTACCTTATCAAAATTTTGTCAAGAGAAATCGATTATGTTATGCTGTCTTAAAATTACTTTTTTCAGGAATAAGTTCCTTTACTGCCTCTAAAACAGCCTCTGCACTAAGGTCGTATTTTTTAAGGAGTTGCTCATAATCCCCTGTCTCTGTAAAGGTATCTTTTATCCCCAATATCTTCATTGGTACCAGGGTGTTTTGTGTTACTACTTCACTTACTGCACTCCCCAGCCCCCCTATAATACTATGTTCCTCCAGAGTTATTATCCCCTTTGTTTCCTTAGCTGCTCTTATAATTACCCCTTTATCTATTGGCTTTATAGAATACATATCCACCACTCTTACTGATACACCGTATCCCTCCAGTTCCTTAGCAGCTTCCAGGGCTTTATGTACCATATACCCAGTTGCCATTACCGTTACATCTCTTCCTTCTTTTAGTGTTACAGACCCTCCTGCTCTAAAGGACTGATCCTCATCATATACCTTTGGCATTACCGCTCTGCTTAACCTTAGGTATACAGGTCCATTTATCTCACTTGCCTCTTTTGTCAGCTTGCTGGTCTGAACCTCATCACATACTGAAAAAACTGTCATATTAGGCATAGTTCTCATAAAGGAGATATCTTCTATAGAGTGATGGGTTGCTCCGTCATATGAATCAGACATACCAGAGTAGGCTCCTGCAAACTTAACATTTAAGTTGGGATAACATATGGAGTTTCTTATGGCATCTGCTCCCCTGTTTATCATAAATACAGCAAATGTATTCACAAAGGGTACCTTTCCTACACTGGAGAGTCCTGAAGCTGCTCCGATCATATTAGCCTCACATACTCCCATATTATAAAAACGCTCTGGAAACTGTCCTCCAAACATCCCGCTTTTAGTAGATCCCGATACATCAGCATCTAGTACCACTATATTCTTATTTTCAATTCCTAACTTAGCTAATGTTTCTCCATATGCTTCTCTAATTGCTTTCATCGGTTAATTACCTCCCTGAAGTTCTTTTAAAGCTATTTCCAGATTATTGTCGTCTATAGGTTTCCCGTGCCATATATTTTTATGCTCCATAAAGCTTATTCCCTTCCCTTTTACAGTATCTGCATTGATAAGGATAGGCTGCCCCTTCAGCGTCTTAGCGAGGTCTATAGCGTTACTAATTGCTTTTATTGAATGGCCGTTTATCTCAATCACTTTCCATCCAAAACTTTCCCATTTAGCTGTAATATCTCCCATTGGCATGATATCTTTTGTTAGTCCATCCAGCTGTACCCCGTTATTATCAAGTATACAGATGAGGTTATCCAGCCTGTGTTTAGCTGCTCCCATAGCTGCTTCCCATACTATTCCTTCCTGTATCTCTCCGTCTCCCATGAGACAGTATACATACTTTTCACTGTTGTCCAGCTTCATCCCCATAGCCATACCAGAAGCTGCTGATATACCCAGCCCCAGTGGACCAGTCACTGCATCTACTCCTGGTGTCTTTAGAGTGGGATGCCCCTGCAGTATACTGTTTATCTGTCTAAAATTTCTCAGTTCGCTCTTAGGAAAGAACCCCTTTTCAGCCAGATTCAGATACAGGATCGGTGCTGCGTGCCCCTTTCCCAGTACAAATCTGTCCCTGTCCGGATCCTGTGGATTACTTACATCTATATCCATTTTTTCCGAGTAAAGTGTGGTTACTATTTCATTTGCAGAAAGAGATCCCCCAGGGTGTCCCGTCTGTTTAGAGTGAAGCATCTTCACCAGGTCTATCCTAAATCTATTACAAAGTCTCTCTATCTCCACTACTCTTCTATCATCCATTCCGGCCATCTTCTTCCCCCTCAAATTTCTTTTTAAAGAATTTTAAAAAATATTCTGTATTAGTAAGTACTTTCTTTCCTGTTTTTTCCTCAACCCTTTCCTTCAGGTGAGCCATAGATGCCTGACAGAGAACTATAGCATCGTAGTCAGAGGTATCTGTCTTAGTTTTTATATTCTCCCATACCAGACTATCGTGTTTGTCCTTGTCCCCTTCCTTAAATGCCTCTATTGCTCCTGGAATTATCAGTTCTTCCAAGATGATCTCTCTGCCTGCTGATTTTTTAACTATTCCCCTTCTGGTAGGTGCTATTGCTATTTCTGCAGTTGCTGCCAGAAGAAGTTTTTTATACTTTACAGCTTCCTCGTGCATAAACCCGTCTATCATCATAACACCTTCTATACCTTCAGCTATTGTAGAAAGAGAAGAACATGTGATTACTGTCTGAGCTCCATCACTGCCTCTGGCAAGGTCTGTTAGTTTTCGCAGTCTTCTCTCTGCTTTGATTTCATCCTGCCTTACCAGTCCTAATATATGATCGTCTAAGATGTTTTCCAGCTGTATATCCGGTATCTCGTTTTTCAACAATTTATTCAGCCCTTCTATTATCATTGGTACCGTATGTATCATTACCATTTTTTTCATAATTATCATCCTATTATCTGTCTTAGATGTTCTATAGATTTTTTAGCTGCCTCATCCTGATTAGGTATCTGAAATATCTCCATAGACAGGGCATGGGAATAATCTATCTCCCTCAGTGTAGCTATTACACTATCTAAGTTCATCCCGCAGCTTCCCAGAATTCTTCTGTTATTTTCAGCCATATGGATGTGCTCCACATACCCCTTAGCTTCTCTGAAACTTTTTACTATACACTCATCCTCTATATTCATATGATAGATATCCAGCATCAGTTTAAAGTTCTCTCTGTCTACCTTTTTACAAAACTCTATCCCTTCCTGAGTAGAGTTTATAAAGTTAGTCTGAAGTCTTGTCACAGGCTCCATGAGTACTCTTACCCCTTTTTTCTCTGCATAGTCACATACCCTTCTTATATTTTCCACCGCTAACATATCTGTTTCCTCTTTTGTGAGCTCACTGCAGTAAAATCCTCTTACCCTCCCTATATTTAGGTTAGCCGAAGCTTCGTGAGCAAAATCTGTCAGAGCTTCCAGTCTTTTTATAGTTTTTTCTCTCACTGTCTGAGAAGGATCTGTAAGGGTCAGACCATCCCCTCCATACACCTCTCCACTACATATGAGAGATATATTCATACCCTTTCCTGTGATATACTCTATTATCTTTTTTCTGTTTATGAGGTTACTGTCTCTTGTCATGAGCTCTACCCCGTCATAACCATATGATTTCAATTTATCTATATTTTCATATATATCTCCCTGCATAGAGGTTACTCCCTCTGAATATGTTACCTCTGGAGTTGCTACCTGATAGTGTATCTTCATATTTCCCTCCTTAATCATTTAATATTCTACTTATGTGTCCCCAGCCATGCCCTTCTCAGAGTCCTTTTAGAGTTTGCTATCACCACCTCTGAGCACTCACCTTCCGTAGGCTTTACCTCAAAGCTTAGTGTGGGTCTGCTCATACCTTTCATATAATCTGTAGTTGCTACCTTTTCTAAAAACCTCTGTACCTCTTTAGTATCATTTATTCCCTCACTATGCCCAAATCTTGGGTGGGAATCTCCATATAGTTGAGAGCTTTCATCTAAAACTGTACTCCCTATATGCAGGTGATATATATAGTCCTTTATAGGTTCTATAGCTTCATCTATATCCTCCCCCAGCATGGGAATATGACTTAGATCCACAAGCAGCCCCAGATTTCTTTCATCCATTTCATCCATGAGCTCCTTTGCTCTTATTGTAGGTCCTATAAATGATTTTTTATCTATATTGTAGTCAAAGGCTTCAAGTGCTACCTTCATTTCATACTCTTCATATGCATAGGTACATATTTCATGAAGGGAGTTTTTTAGTGCTGCCATATGCTGAACCTTATCTCCATCTCTGTAGGTTCCGCTTAAGAGGGTAAATAATCTTGCTTTATAATCTGAAGCCTCATCTATCTCAGCTTTTATAACTTCCACACTCTTCTTTCTTACCTCTTCATCAAGGGTATTTATATTCAGGTTGTTCCCAAGGAGAATCCCATGACCGCTATATATTACATCTATCTTACTGCTCCTTATCTTTTCCTTTATCTCACTCTTTATCCTTTGAGAGTACCTTCCTATCTCTATTACTTTAAAGTAGTCATCTTTTAGAAGAATATCTATATTTTCCACTGTCTCCCTCTCCGACTGACCTGGATAGATCATAGGATAAACAATTCCCAGATCAAAGCTGTTTCCCACCATAATTTCTCCTCCCTTTCCCAGTATCACTTTTCTGCCTTATTTCTATAATGGCTGCTCCCGATTCTTCCTCCCTTCTTTTTTAGGGGATCTTTTCAACATCTTAATAAGTGTCGGTGCTATACAAAATCCAAGTGTTAATATTAAGAAGGTCAGAGCGATCGGTTTTTCAATAAATATTCTTGCACTCCCCCCACCGATATCAAAGGACCTACGCACAGCACTTTCGAGCCCCGGAGTAAGAACAAAAGCCAGGAGTAGTGGTGCTGCAGGATAGCCAGATGATTTTAAGAGGTATGAAACAAATCCTGCCCCTACCATAAAGTAAACATCAAACATACTATTATTAACCGAATAAGTTCCTACTAAGCATACTGTTGATATTGCAGGTATCATCACTGCACTTGGCACCCTCAGTATAGACATTAAAAACGGTATACACGCCAGAGCTATAATAAGACATATTATATTACCTATATACATCGACCCTATAAGTCCCCATACAAACTCTGGATTTTCTGTAAACAGAAGTGGTCCTGGTCTAAGTCCCCACATCATAAGCCCTCCAAGAAGCACTGCTGATGTTCCCGACCCTGGTATTCCCAGTGTCAGCAGTGGTGCAAAAGATCCCATAGCAGCACCGTTATTTGATGCTTCTGCTGCTGATACCCCTTCAATAGAACCCTTTCCAATCATCTCAGGTTCCTTACTTACTTTTTTCTGAAAGATATACCCTAAAAATGCTGCCGATGTTGCCCCTGCTCCTGGAAGGATACCTATAAAGTTACCTAATATTCCAGATCTAAGAGCTATTGGAATAACTGTTTTTAACTCCTCCTTATTGAGAAAGCTCTCCTTCAGGGTAAGTCTTTTTTTAGATATATTTTTGGTGTCTACTCTGTTAAACATAAGATCTAACACCTGACTAAATCCAAAAGCACCGATTACAAGGGGAATAAAAGATATTCCGCTAAGAAGGTTTATATTTCCAAAGGTAAATCTTGGCTGTCCCAGTGTAGCATCTACTCCCACTGTAGCTAAAAGGATACCTATACAGGTCATCTGCAGTCCTCTTAAGGGTTTATCTCCTAAAAGCCACCCTATAGAGGTCAGTGCCAGAAGATAGAGAGCTGTCAGTTCTGCAGGCCCAAATTTTACTCCCACCATAGATAATACAGGTCCCATAATACTTAGAAGTATAACTCCCACAGTACCTCCTATAAAGGAGGAAATCACCGATGTAAACAGTGCTTTTCCTGCTTTTCCATTCTTTGACAGGGGATAACCGTCTAAAGATGTCATAACAGCTGGTGAATCTCCTGGTATATTTAGGAGAATAGCACTAAATGAGCCTCCATACATATTTGAGTAATAAAGAGCAGCCAGCATTATTATGGCTGTGGTAGGATGCATCTTAAATGTCAGTGGCAGAAGCAGAGCTACCCCTGCCAGAGATCCGATCCCGGGCATTGTTCCCACAAGGAGCCCCATAAAAGCTCCGGATATTGCTGCTACCAGATTTCCCGGAGCTAAGGCTGTCACCACTCCGCTTAGTATTAACGCTACATTTCCCATATCTTAACCCCCTCCCTTAAAATAATATTCCGCTAGGAAAGGGTACCCTTAACCAGACTGAGAATATGCTATACATTACTCCTGTTACTGCCACATCTATAAGAACAGCTTTTTGTAGCTTGTATTTTTCAATTATAATTAACCAGATTGGTATAAATAACATTACCGACGGGAAAAATCCAATTAAGTTTATCCCTGCCAGGGTTAGTAGAATCCCTGAAAATGGCTTTAATGCTGCTAAAAATTCCTGTTTTTTAAACTTTTCTGTTGTTCCTCTAAAAAATGAATAGATACTCAATACTATTAATAATATTCCTATTACCATTGGAAGGAATCCTCCCCCTGGTCCTGAATTGTACCAAAACCCATAACCGCTTCCCTTTATCGTAAAATATAGTCCCACAAGCATTAGACCTATCTTAGTTATCTTATCCACTTAAAGCCCCCTATTAAAGAGATGGGAGATTCTTTTCTCCCATCCCGCTTATTTTATTAGTTCAGTGCCTCAAACATCTTTCTAAATCTTTCCTGATCTTCCAGGATAAACTTTTTAGCATCCTCAGATCCTAAGAAGTTAGGTACAAGCATATTCTTTTTGATATACCCATCCTTCCACTCTGGACTTTCACTTACAGATTTTAATACTCCCTCCCAGTAGCTTACAGCCTCTTCACTCATATCCGGAGCTCCGACAATAGCTCTGTATACTCTTACATCTGTTTTAGGGTATCCCAGTTCCTCAAAGGTAGGTGCTGTAGAATAAGCTCCCTCAAGTCTTTTTTCAGTATATGTTACGATGGGATTTATGTTCCCAGCCTCTACCTGAGACATTGCAGCTGCCGGCTTTAAGATACCTACATCCACATGACCTCCCAGCATTGCAGAGATTACATCTCCTGTACCATTAAATGATACATACTTAAATTTAGCCCCGGTATTCTCTTCAAGAAGTTTATAAGCATAAAACTCCTCATTTCCGATGTTTGGTCCCCCAATAATAACTCCTTCAGGTTTGGATTTAGCCATCTCCACTATCTCCTCTAGTGAAGAATACTTTCCGTCCTTTGATACTCCAAGCAGCATTGCATCATATGCCATTACAGCTATCGGTGTAAAGTTAGAAACTGTAACCTCTGCCTTATTGTAGATAGCACTGGCTGCCTGACCTCCGACCATAGTTAGTAGTGTGTAGTCACTCCCTTTTTTACTGTTAGCATAGGCATTTCCCACAGCCCCGGATCCCCCCGGCTTATTTACTACCATTACCGGCTGGTTTGACAGGTTGTTTTTCTGTACTATATCAGCGATAGTTCTGGCATTTCTGTCACTTCCTCCCCCTGCTGAGTATGGTACTACCATTTCCATTGGCTTTTCCGGGTAACTTTTGGCACTCTTTGCTTCTTCACCTTTTTTTCCACATGCTGCAAATAACATTACTGCTGCGGAAACCACTAAAAGAATTTTTTTCATTTGTTGCCCCCTTTATATTTTATTTTCTGTAGCCCTTAGCCATTTTTGAAGCCATCTTAAATGCATTTTCTGTAGCTGTTGTCATAGCTATTCCTCTGCCAGCTATATCAAATGCTGATCCGTGTGCTGGTGTTGTTATAGCCACTGGAAGACCTGCATGTACAGTTACTCCAGAGTCAAATCCTACTAATTTTAAAGCGATCTGACCCTGATCGTGATACATCGTCACCACAGCATCATACTGTTTTTTCTGTAGTGCCCTTATAAAGATGATGTCTGCAGATATAGGTCCCTCTATATTTATCCCGGCTGCTCTTGCTTTTGCCACAGCTGGTTCTATGATATCTATCTCTTCCCTTCCGCATGTACCGTGTTCCCCTGCATGAGGGTTTAATGCTGATACGCCAATTCTCGGTTCTTTATACCCTGCTGTTACCAGGGTTTTATATGCCTGTTGGATAGCTCCGTATATGCTGTCCACTGTGAGATACTTGTCCACATCCTTTACAGGAACATGACTTGTTACTCTGGCTGTCCATATATCTCCTATTACATTCATCTCACTTACATGGTCTTCACACTGAAAATACTTAGCAAAGAGTTTATTTTCACTCTCTACCTTGTATCCGCCCATCTTTAGAGACACTTTATTAAATGGTGCAAATACAAAACCTTCTAACTCCCCTGCTTTACAGCTTTCCAGCAGATGCATCAGGTTATCTCCAGTTACCTTTCCAGAACCTTCCACACACTCTCCTAAGATGATGTCCTTCTCATCTATAGAACCTTTGTTTATCAGGTACACCCTTCCCTCATCAAAGTGAGCATCGCTTATCTTCTCTATAACATCATAGTCAAAGCTTACACCAGCTGACTTCATTCCAAGTTCCAGTACCTTTTCATCCCCGACTATCACAGGATTACAAAGATTATTTAGTGTCCCGCTGGCACATATTTTAGCTATTATCTCTGGTCCTATCCCACATGCTTCTCCCAGGTGAACTCCAAGTACAGGTTGCTTTGTATTATATTTCATTTTATATCCCCTTTTTTTCCATTATTTATTAACTACGTTTTGATGCTCTCCCCTTGTAAAGGCTTTTAGGTTGTTAAATGCGATATTCATCAGATTGACTCTGGAATCCTTTGATGCCCAGGCTATATGAGGTGTCACATTTACTCCCTTTCCTCCCACCAGGATATTTTCCTTTAATGGCGGCTCAGATTCCAGTACATCTACCCCTGCTGCATAGATCTTTCCGCCTCTTACTGCCTCCACTAACTCCTTCTCATTCACAAGAGGTCCTCTTGAGGTATTCACAAGGATCATACCGTCCTTCATCTTATCTATATTTTCCTTTCTGATTATCTCCTTAGTTTCAGGGAATAATGGACAGTGAAGTGAGATTACATCCGATCTTTTAAAGAGTACATCGAGTTCCACATTTTCTGCATCTGCATCTTCTGCATATTTATCGTGGATGATTAGCTCCATTCCAAAAGCTCTTGCTATCGCTCCCACTTCTCTTCCTATATTTCCATAACCGATTATTCCCATAGTCTTATTGTTTAGATCTATAATTGGTCTTTCCCAGTAGCAGAAATCCTCACAATCCGACCACTTTCCATCCTTTACAGTGTTACTGTGAAGGGCTACATTATTGGTTATCTCCAGCAGGTGGGCAAACACCATCTGAGCTACCCCTTTAGATCCGTATCCCGGAGTATTTGTTACACTGATACCATTATCTCTTGCAGCCTCTACATCTACTACGTTATATCCTGCTGCCAGTACCCCTATAAATCTGATGTTTGGTTTTGCCTCTATTACTTCCCTTGTGATAACTGTTTTATTTGTAAAAACAATTTCTGCATCTCCAATTCTGCTCAATATATCTTCTGGTGCCGTTCTGTCATATACCTTTATCTCTCCAAGTTCATTAAACTGATCCCATGAAAGATCTCCCGGGTTTAAAGTATATCCATCCAATACTACTATCTTCATCTAATTTCCTCCTGCTCTCTTTTATTATCCCTGCTTTACTTCATCTTCTGCTTCTATCTGTACAACCGATACCTTCTCTACATTTAGCCAGGCTTCATTTAATGTCCTCTTGGCATTGGCTATTACAATATCTGCATCCTCACCCTTCCACGGCTTTACTTCAAAACTTACCACAGGTGGATTTTTCTTATTTAAGAATCCTATTCTTAGCAGCTCCTCTAAAAACATTGTTAACTCAGCTGTGTCATTTTCTCCACCGTCAAATCCGAATCTTGGATGAGAATCTCCATATCCTTCAAGATCTGGTGAAGCTATTACAGTATTCCCCATATGTGCATGGACTATATAGTCCTTTATAGGATGCAGTGCTTCCTCTATACTCTCTCTGTACATAGGTATATGACTCAGGTCTACCATCAGCCCAAAGTTGTCATGCTCCTGTCTTATCTCCACAGCAAATCTTTTAGCCAGCTCTGTAGGCCCTATAAGACTCTTTTTATCTATATCGTAATCAAATATCTCTAATATTATGTCTACTCCTCTTTCTCTTCCATACTCACAAAGTTCCTTAGTAGACTTGACTAGAGCTCTATAGTAATCTTCCTTTTTATCCTCTTCATAGTTTCCGCTTAAAAATGCCAGAGCTTTTGATCCCAGGAGTTTGGCCTCATCTACCCCTTCCTTCAGACTGTTAAGAGCCTCTACTCTCTTTACCTCATCTATATCATTTATATTCATTCCTGTTGTCAGCAGTCTTGGCTGAGCTCCGTAACACACCTTGATCTTACTGGCTTCCAGCATCTTAGCTGTTCTCGCTCTTACCTGCTCATCCTTCATCCATGTTACCTCTATCGCTTCAAAGTAATCATCACAGGCTATCTTCTTAACTGTCTCATAGACCGGTCCCTCTCCTCTTATCGTCTCAGGAAATGCCATAAAGTGAACTATCCCTGGTTTAAAGTAACTGTACATGCTTTCTTTCATTTTTATTCCTCCTTATTTTTCACTACCTGTCAGACAGTCAGATTGTCTTTTCACTTAACTATTTACATTCTTTTTTTTTAAAAGTCAAAAAAAAATGTTGTTTTTTTGTAAAAAATGTATTTTAATAGCTCGTAGAACAGTTACAGAACAGAAAAATATCACCAAAGGATTGTTTTCGAATGATATTTTAACGATATTTTCCATATCTTTTTTCAAAAAAATGTCTTTTTTACATTTTTAAAGAAGTTTTTTTGTGTTTTTTTGTGTTTTTTTCTTTTAAAAAAATAATCCCATAAAATTATTTTACATTTAACTTATTATCATAAATTTTGTTAATCTTATTCAGAGAACAAAAAAAATCCCCTCCCGGGGACCTTTTCCATCTGGTTATCTCTTTAATCTCTCCATTCCTTCAGACTTTCCTCCAGTGCCTCTATGACTATCTCCATTACCCTGAGCCTTGCATTATACTTGGAGTTTCCTCCTATTACATGCCACGGAGCCTTTTTAGTACCCGTATACCTCACCATATCCTCC
>Ga0070724_10001938_pt1 | contig 11915 bp, 8 predicted proteins | sample tdDd001_FD_67278 | JGI IMG/M metagenome (GOLD analysis project Ga0070724, IMG submission 67278) | Marine sediment microbial communities from the Atlantic coast under amendment with organic carbon and nitrate - tdDd00.1 | ecosystem: Environmental > Aquatic > Marine > Coastal > Sediment | place...
AGGAACTTAAAGAAAATAAATGGCATCATCTTAGCTTTACAAGAAATCCATTTTCTATAAATAACTTGAAAAGTATAGCTGAGTTACAAAAAATTATAAGAAAGAGAAAATACGACATGGTACACCTGCACACTCCCATCGCTGCTTTTCTAGGAAGGTTTGCTGCTCATACTCTAGGAATTAAAAATATCATCTACACTGCCCACGGTTTTCATTTTTATAGAGGAGCACCTTTCATAAATTGGTTGATTTATTATCCTCTTGAATGGGTAGCTATGAGATGGACAGACAAAATTATTACTATAAATCAAGAAGATTTTTCAAGAGCTCGTAGAATGGCTGGGAATAAAACTAAGGTATATAAAATAGATGGGGTCGGATTGAATCTAAAAAAATATTCTGAAGGTAATAGAGAAAAGGTAAGAAAAGAATTTCAGTTATCAGAAAAAGACTTTGTTGTTACGATAATAGGAGAACTGAATAAAAACAAAAATAAAATTCAGTTAATAAAAGCTATTGAAATACTAGAGGCTAAATTCAAGGTTTTAATTGTAGGTAATGGCCCAAAAGAAGCTGAACTTAAAGAATACGTCAATTTAAAAGGATTAGAAGACAGGGTTAAATTTTTAGGTATCAGAATGGATATCAATGATATTATTGCTGCAAGTGAGGTTATGGTTTCTATGTCATACAGAGAAGGTCTTCCAAGGAATATAATGGAAGGATTAGCTCAAGGGAAACCCTTTGTAGCAACAAACATTAGAGGGAATAAAGATATTATAGAAAATAATAAAAATGGCTATTTAGTCAAAGTTAATGACTACATAAAAACAAGTAAAGTGATAAAAAAATTAGAAGATAAAGAAATTTATAGAACGATGAAAGAATATAATATAGAAGAGGTAAAAAAATATTCCATCCATAGGATATTAAAGGAAATGGAAATAATATATAGAGATTAAAAAAAGGTAGCCCTAACAACTTATAACATAATATATGCATAATAAGAGATTTTTTTAATATAAAGTATTCATAGAAAAATTTAAGAATTAGATAGACTAGCACACTAATTTAATCTTTTGAACTATAAAGGGTTTTTAGAATTTTCAAGGTATAGCTATATAAGGTTTTGTTATATAAATAATTATTATATTAAGATTTTTTTAGAGAAGGAGGCTCTGCATGAATATAAAACACGGTATTTTTACAGTGTCACTTGACTTTGAGGCCTACTGGGGAGTAAGAGATAAATTAAGCATTGAAGAGTACAAAGATAATCTCAAGGGAACAAAAGAAGCTATACCTAAAATGTTACGTATTTTTAGTGATAATGGTATACATGCTACTTGGGCAACGGTAGGTTTTCTATTCTTTAAAAATGCCGGTGAATTAAAAAAAAATCTCGCTAATAGCTTTCCTGAGTATACAAAAAAAGACCTTTCATCATATAAATATATAGAAACCCTTAATGATATCGATATTGACCCCATCTATCACTTTGCACCAGAACTCATTGAATTGATCCTGGAATGCAATAATCAAGAAATAGGAACACATACCTTTTCTCATTATTATTGCCTTGAAGAAGGGCAAACTACTCTTAACTTTTATGACGATATGTGCTCAGTGATTAAGGTGGCTGAAAGCTATGGACTTTCAATTAAAAGCCTTGTTTTTCCAAGAAACCAATGGAATTCGGAGTATCTTTCTACGATTGATAAACTGGGTATACATTGTTATCGGGGAACCGAATCTAGCTGGATGTATCAACCATCGGGTGATAACCTTAGCACATTTAAAAAAATACTTAAGAAAGCATTTCGTTTAATGGATACGTACATCAATATTTCTGGTCATAATGTCTATGATTTTTACGCTTGTATAAAAGACAGACCTTTTAATTTCCCATCGAGTCGTATTCTTCGACCATATTCAAAAAAACTATCTATATTGAATCGATTTAAATTAAATAGGATCAAAAAATCGATGACTCATGCTGCTAAAAATAAAAAGATATTCCACTTATGGTGGCACCCCCATAATTTTGGGATCAATATAAGTCAGAATATTAATTTTCTTTATGAAATTATTAGTCATTATAATTACCTGAAAGAAAATTTCGGCATGAAATCATTAAATATGGGTGAGCTTACAGAGTTAGGAAATAGAAGATAGAAAAGTAGACACCAACAATATAAATTAATACTCAATATCATTCTTGAGAAGCTTAAAAGATGAATACAAGTTAAAGCCCCGACAACCTACTTAAAAATCTTTCCTAAAGACAAAGGTTTTACAAAGTCAGAAGTAAACCAAACAGCCTATTTTATAAAAAAAGGTAATGATGTGTGTGAATTAGAAAAGTTATTCTAGAGCGAAGTAGAGTGCTGTGTTTAATTTAACAGTCTAGGAGGAAAAAATGAGAGTGCTGCATGTGGTTTCCATTATGAGTATGGATGGGCTTGAAACATTAATAATGAATCTTTATAGAAATATAGACAGGAGAAAAGTGCAGTTTGATTTTTTAGTTCATCATGACAAAATAGGAATGTATGAAGAGGAAATAAAAAGATTGGGTGGAAAGATACATAGAATACCTTTTGTTAAAAAAGTCGGCCATTTTGGGTATATAGAAGCATTGGATAATTTCTTTAAAAATAATAACTATGACATAGTTCATTCTCATTATGATCAGATCACAGGATTTATTTTAAGAAGTGCTAAAAATAATAATGTAAAAGTACGAATAGCGCATAGCCATAGTACAGGTAACTCAAATAATTTTTTCGTTAATTTATACAAAAAATATGCCCAATCATTTATAAATGATGCCTCTACAGATAGGTTTGCGTGTGGAAAAGATGCAGGCAATTGGTTATATGGTAAAAAAAAAGATTTTAAAATATTAAATAACGGAATTGATCTAAGTAACTTTAATTTTGATTTAGCATTAAAAAATAATAAGAAAAAAGAATTAAACCTTGAAAGTGATGAAATTTTAATAGGTCATGTGGGAAGATTTGATGAAGTAAAAAATCATAAATTTTTACTTGAAATTTTTAATGAGATATTGAAAATAAAAGAAAAATCAAAGTTAATTTTAATTGGAGACGGAATATTAAGGAGCGAAATAGAGGAACAAATAGCTAGAGATAATCTACAAGATAAAGTTATTCTATTAGGAGTCCGAAAAGATGTAAAGGAACTTCTCAATATATTAGATCTTGTTATATTCCCTTCATTTTATGAGGGAATCCCATTAACATTAATTGAAAATCAATGTAATGGTTTAAAATCTTATATTTCTAATAATGTCTCAAAAGAAGTTGACATGAAGTGTAATTTAGTTGAATTTATACCTCTTGAAAAATCCCCTGAAGAGTGGGCTAGAATTATATCAAAAGATCTAAAGTCAAGAAATAACGTGGACACAGAAAGAATAAAATTGGCTCTAAAAAATAGTGGTTATGATATAAAAGAAATTGCTAAATGGCTTGAAAATTATTATATAAAATACAATAAATTTTTAAGGTAATGACTTGATATTGTGAGGAGGTGGTTTCTTATAAACATTATAAATAAAGAAAATCCGATAAAAACTAAAACAGATTATTTTGAATACGTTTTGATATCTTTATTTCCAATCCTGGCTCTTTATGATTGTTTACCAGCTATAAGTATTGGTCAGTTAATATTACTTATAATGATTATAATAAGAATATTAAAACATAAATTATATTCAAAAATTAATTTTAAAATCTTAACTGTTATGTTAATGCTTATGATTATTAATCTATTTGTAGGAATTAGTAGATACCCAGACCTTACAAATACTATCAATAATACAGTAGCAATGTTGATATTTACATTTTTAGCATGCTTTATTTGTTCTTCCTCATATTTAGATAAAGAAAAGCTATATAAGATAGCTAAATTAATCGGTATTGTTACAACATTATTTCTTTTTTATCAATTTATATCTTACTATTTTTTTGATACTGTAGTCAAAGGGGATATAAAATTTTTAAACCCAATTGAAAAAGAATTTATATCAATAGAATATGGAAGACCCACCTCATTTTTTTTTGAACCTGCTCATTATGCAATTTATGTTGCCCCAATTTATGCAGTATCTTTAGTAAAAAGAGAAACTTTTTTTTCATTACTATTGTTATTGGGGATGATTTTATCCACTAGTTCAACGGGGTTAGTCATTGCCTTAGCAATACCAATATTAATTTTTTTTAATCCCAGTAAAAACACTTTTGCTAAAAGACTAATAATACTTATAACGATAATTATTATTTCAATGGTGCTGGCCTATACATTTAATTTTTCTGCAACTCCTTTTGAGAAAATTAGCATAGCTAATTTAAGAGAAAATGTTAGAGTTTTTGGAACTATAGATTACTTTAATTTTTTTGATACCAAAGAGTGGTTATTTGGAGTGGGAATTAATAGACTGAAAGAATTTATACTAATTAATCATGGTTTACACGTTGCTAATTACGCCAATTCATATTTATTTTCTATTTTTAGTTTTGGGTTAATAGGAGGAGTTATTTGGATTTTATATAATATAGCTTTATATAAAAATGTGTTGTTGGAGTATAAAAGTTTATATTATATTTTAATAATGATTTCTATTTCCGATCAAATTTTATTTAACAGAAACCTTTTCTACTTACTTATTTGGATTCATATGTTTTCTGAAAAAGACGAGTAGACGATAAAAAGCAAAGAAAATCTATAAAAATAGTTATTCTGACATAAAAGAAATAATTAAGTATCCAAAGAATTTTTATGTAGAAGGGAGTAAGAAGCTTGGATGAAAAAATATCGATAATAGTTCCATTTTATAATACGGGAGAGTTTATAAAAACTAGTGTTAACTCTTTAAAAAATCAGACCTCTCAAAATTTTGAAGTAATTTTTATTAATGATGGAAGTACAGATAATACAAAAAATATGTTAGAAAAAATGTTAGTTGGAAGTAATTTAAACTTTAAAGTAATTGATAAAAAAAATGAGGGTGTAAGTGTTGCCAGAAACTTAGGAGTTAAAGAAGCCAAAGGAAAGTATATCTATTATTATGACTCCGACGATCTAGTTTCTGAAATTTTAATTGAAAAATTAATAAAAGAAATAGAAAAAAAACCAGAAGTTGTTATTTTTGGATATGATGTAGTAGATGCAAATTTGAATTTAATTAAGAGATGGAATTTAGATATGTATAAGTCTTCTGAAGATGGTAAAAAAATTCTTCAAGATTTTTTAGAGGGAAAAATTTCAGTAAATACAGAGTCGATATTGTTTTCTAAAGCATTTTTAATGGAAAACGATTTAAAGTACAATAAAGAACTCAGATTTGGAGAAGACCAAGAATTTAATATGATTGCCTTATATAAAGCTAAAAAAGTTAATGTTTTAAATAGCCAACTTTCTTTTTATATAAAACACAAAGAATCAACAACAGCAGGAGAATTTAATCGAATCAGATATGGTTTAATAAAAAAGTTTGAAAAGTTAAATGAATTAGTTCAAGAAGAAAAATTAATAGAGGCAATAAAAGTGTCAAAATCCGCAGAAATTCTTTATCTAAGCTCTATAATTTGTAGAACACTTAATTTAGAAGAAGCAATCTCAGAATTAACTTTTTTAAAAAAACATTTTTTTGATTTTATCAGTTTAAGAAAATTATCCTATAAATATAAGATAGCTTACATATTAGTGCTATTATTTCCAAGGCTATATTATTATCTCATGGGTATTATAAAATCAAGCGAACCATATAAAGCAAAAAATCTCTCGTAAAGAGAAGCTCCTAGATAATATACAGATCAAACCTTTACATTCAGTGAGTATACAAAAATACTCGAAAGGAAATACTTAAGTTTATTCCATAAAAATAATGTAGTTACAGAATAATTTAGCTTATTAATGTGTTCTTTTGAAACGGGAGTGGACTTATGGAAAAGACAGCGCTCATAGTAATGATTTTAACAATATTCTCAAAGATCCTAGGTTTCTTTAGAGAGATAATATTATCATATTTCTACGGAACAAGTGGAATAAGTGATGCTTATTTGATTTCTACCACTATTCCTGAAGTAATGTTTAACGTTGTAGGTATAGGTATCGCAACTACTTATATCCCAATGTATAATAAAATTGTTGAAGAAAAAGATTTAAATAGTGCTGAAAATTTTACTAGTAATGTTGTCAATGTGAATATGCTTATTTGTAGTGTATTATTTTTATTTGGGATATCGTATACCAAACCTATAGTTAAGCTATTTGCATCAGGATTTGAAGATGAAATTCTAAAAATGGCTGTTAAATTTACCAAAATAGCTTTAGTAGGTATTTATTTTTCTGGGCTGACATCTATCTATATAGGATATTTACAGATTAAAAACAATTTCTGGGCACCGGCACTAATTGGCGTTCCTTGAAATTTTTTTATTATAATGTCAATAATAATAAGTTCTAAAACTAGCGTGATAATACTACCTATAGGTGTAGTTATGGCAATGATATCACAATTTTTATTTTTAATTCCATCATTAAAAGCCAAAAAATATAAATATCAATTAACGTGGAGAAATACTGAGTATTTGAAACAAATGTTGTTTTTATCTATTCCAATAATCATAGGAGGATCAATTAATCAAATTAATATTCTAGTAGACAGAACGATTGCTTCAAGAATTACAACTGGAGGAATAGCGGCATTACTATATGCGAATAAAATAAACTTATTCATTGATGGAATAGTTGTTATCCCTTTAGTTAGCGTTATGTATCCTAAGATAACAAGGATGTTTAATAGTAATAAAATGGATGATCTAAAGAAAAAAGTTGATGAAGTTATAATTGGTATCAATTTACTAACTATACCTGCAATGGTCGGATTAATGATATTTTCAGAGCCATTAGTCAAGATGATATATGGAAGAGGAGCTTTTGATTTTAGATCGATAAATATGACTTCATCAGCCTTATTCTTTTATGCAATAGGATTATTAGGTTTTGGATTACGAGAAGTCCTAGCACGAGTATTTTATTCGTTACAAGATACCAAAACACCTATGTTAAATGCAACGATAGCAATAATTCTTAATATTGTACTTAATATCGTTTTATCAAAGTTTATGGGCATCGCTGGCCTCGCTTTAGCTACAAGTATTTCTGGAATTTTCTGTACGATTCTACTATTTATAAATCTTAGAACAAAATTTCATTTGTTTAATATAAAAAAAATAACTACCTCTTTCTTAAAGATTTTACTCGCTTCGTTGCTGATGGGAGCAATAACAAAGTTATCTTTTAATTATTTAACAGTAAACGTATTTAGTCAAAATCTATCACTATTTGTAGCTATCTTTACAGGAATAATAGTCTATTTTTATATCATTTATTTCCTGAAGATAGACAGTGTAGATACTATTGTAAATGCTATTAAAGTAAAAATTAAAAGAAACATGAAATAAGAAGATAAACGTTTTTATTTCAATGACAACTCCAATCTCAAACACTTAGTCTACTTTATTTAATAAATATAATTAATTATATTTATTAACATCTATCTTAGCTATTAGTCTGGGATTTATTATATGTTTTATCGTTATATAATTATTTAGTAGGGAGGTAATTATGAACCTATTTAAAGCTATTCTTCTCGTATCTACATTCCTATTTGGTGGATGTTTACAGCAAATAGAGGCGACTCCCTACGTTTGGGTTGCAGATCCAATGCACATAGTTATGAGCGATGAGAAGCCCGGAACAAATAAACTGGCAAGAATCTGGGCAGCTAAGGGCGAATATGAACCTATTCAAGTCGTTGTTTCGGCCCCCGCTAAAACACTCACGGATATAAATTTTTCAGTTTCAGCCTTAAAGGGACCCAATGGTTCCATTGGCCAGAAGCATATTAAAATCTGGCGTGAGCACTATGTTCGTGTTGAAAAAAGTTCCCCTAGTTTAGGACCTCCTAATCTTCCCCTTGGACCGGGACTGTATCCAGATGCACTTATTCCCCTTGGTCTTTCAGGTACCCCTATAACAAATCTCCCAAGTAATTTTGAAGCTGTCAAAAAAGGAAAGAATCAACCGTATTGGATTGATGTTTTTATCCCCCGCGATACACCTGCTGGAGAGTATAAAGGTGTATGCAGTATCAAGACAGCACAAGGGATGGCAGAGGTCGATATCCACCTCACAGTCTGGAATTTTGAACTTCCTCATAGACCGTCTCTACGTAGCATGTTTGGAGTTTGGGATGATCACACGAATAGCACTGAAGTAATGTTGAGGCACAAACTAATGCCATGGGGATCAGATTATGATAATGTGAATAAAATCGAATACTATGACCAAAAGTTTGGAATTAACACCATAGCAACCGGGCAGTGGAGCGGTGCAAATATGGGAAACCCTCGAATGAGTCCTGCTCCTATGCCGCAAGAATGGACAAAGATCGAAAAATCATTCCCAGAAAAGTTTAGAAAAATGTTATGTAACTACACCGCTGATGAGATATGGGATGAGAAAGTCCTTATCGATCCCGTCAGAGAGTGGGGAAGAAATATACATAACGGTTCCTCAATCAAAAACTTAGTGACAATGCCTCCCATACCCGAACTATATGACGATGGAACTGGGCAGCCAGCAGTTGACATATGGGCCATACTCCCTTTCCAAGCTCAGGATAAGGATAATAAAGAAAGTATTATACATGTTATGACATCAGGATGCGAAGTCTGGTCCTATACAGCCCTCATGTGGGATAACTATTCCCCAAAGTGGATGATAGACTTCCCACTTATAAACTATCGTATTATGCCTTGGATAAATCAAGTTTACGGCTTTAACGGTCTTCTTTATTGGAGGGTCGACCAATGGTCCAAAGACCCATGGTCATCCTTTGGAAAAGAAAATAACCATCCTGGTGACGGCATGCTTGTCTATCCAGGAGATCCAGTTGGAATCACCAATGGTGTCGTACCATCTCTAAGACTAAAGATGCTTAGGGAGAGTGTCGAAGACTATGAATATATAGAAATTCTAAAGTCTATGGGAGATGAAGACTTTGCCATGAAAACTATTAAGACTGTGACTAAAGACTGGAAAAACTGGACACAGGATGAGAAACTACTCATGCATAGCCGAAAAATTTTAGGTGAGAGAATCCATTACCTGAAATCACAACGGATAACCCCATCTAGCTCAGATACCTCTAAACTTCAATAAATAATTCCTTATTGAAGGTACCTTCTAAAGAGATTTATAACATAAATAGGTCATAGAAATAGCTGCAGGAATAACTAATTTACTGCCTGCAGCCTAGGTATTGTAATATGTTAAAACTTCTGATTTAAATTGACAATTCAGGATTTAAAAAAATCATTTTTTTCGGAGAAATAGTGAAAACAATGCAAAACTAGAAAGTTATTGAAAAGGACACTTTAAATTTTTTCAAAACATTTTACCGACTTATAATTCTTAATTGTTTAGAGAGGTGAATGAGATGCTTCAAAAAAAAAAATTGACTTTACTAGTCGTTTTTGTAGTAGTTCTATTAATTGCTGCTCCAATTTATATTATAAAAAATAGATCTTCAATTTACCCATATAAAGTGAGTAAGAATTATGAGTATAATTTTAATCAAACCAATGCAAATATTATTGATTTGAATTTAAAAAATAGAATGGTCAGTTTACCAAAATACGCCAATAAAAACCAAACAGCTTTTCTGAAAATAAATATTAATACTACATTTATAGGTAGTTTCTTTCAGCCTAGTATTAAAATCATAGCTGGTAATCTGTCTTTCACTCAGTATTTTGAACATGGAGCAAAAGGGATTAGGTACTTAAATATAACTCCATTAATATCTAAAGGGGAAGTAGATATTAAACTCGAAGGAAAACATATTTCAATAGATAATCAAACACTGCAATTGGTATTTTTTGAAAACCAAAATATGGAAAAACTAAGAATACTTGTTCTTGCTCCCCATCCAGATGATGCGGAAATAGCAGCTTATGGACTTTATAGTAGCAACAAAGAATCTTATATTATCACAGTTACAGCTGGAGATGCTGGAGATAACAAGTATGATGAGGTCTATAAAGATGAAGTAAAGCAATATTTGAAAAAAGGGGAACTGAGAACTTGGAATAGTATTACAGTACCATTATTAGGAGGCATTCCTCTAGAACAAATTATTAATTTAGGATTTTTTGATGGAACATTAAAATCAATGTATGATGATAAACCTTCCGTAATAAGTGGGCTCTACACCCATACCTCGGATATATCTACTTATAGAAAACAAAATATTTCAAGTCTCAGTGCTGGCTTATATGGAAAATCAAACTGGAATTCATTAGTAGGAAATCTTGTATATCTTTTAAAGGAAATAGAACCTGACATAATAGTGACGCCATATCCGGCATTGGATAGTCACAGTGATCATAAATTATCATCAATTGCATTATTCGAAGCAATAAAACAGTGTGACATAAAAAATGGATACCTGTACCTCTATACAAATCATTTAGAATCAAATGAAAGTTATCCATATGGAAAAATGGGAGGGGTTGTTTCTCTTCCACCTAATTTTGGAAAAACAGTATACTTTGATAGTCTATATTCTCATGTCTTGTCAATTGACAAGCAAAAGGACAAAGTATTTGCTCTAGAGGCCATGAATGATTTAAGAATGGACACTGAATGGCTTTTTTATAAAGGAATAATTAAAATACCTCTTTATAAAGTTGTAAGAGATATTAGAGGAACAGATAATAATTATTATCGAAGGTCTGTTAGGAGTAACGAATTATTTTTTATAACTGAGATTAACAATATTTATAACGAAGATAAATTAAAAAAAATCATAGGTAAACTTTAGTGTCTATAAGTCGTGTCATGGGTATAAAATCTCCAAAAGTTAATGTTACCATAAGTCGCTTGTTTTAAAAAAGATGAGGTATTTGACAAATCGACTTACTATATATTATTTTATTTTGTTAATTTGCTTTTAATTAGAGGTGGTCATGAAAATGCATTTTATTATTTTTTTTCTATTAATTGTTTCGTTGATGACAGGAATAATCTATGGTATTTTAATCTACAGACATAATTTTTTCCCCTATGAATACATAGGGAAGGTGTATTATTTTTTAATTCAAAAAGTAATACCTGTAAGCCCTTGGGAAATTGGGATCTATGAGGGACCTACTCCATTTGACTTATCTGATCCAGAACATATTTCCAATCCTGTTTTAACGAGAAGGGATATTACAGACGTAAATGCACGTTTTGTTGCAGACCCTTTTATGATTATTGAAAACGAAAAATACACTATGTTTTTTGAAGTACTTAATCACGAAACTAACCTAGGACATATTAGTTATGCAGAAAGTACAGATGGAAAGCAATGGGAATATAAAAGGATCATAATTGATGAACCCTTCCACCTATCATACCCATATGTCTTTCAATGGAACGATGACTACTACCTTATTCCTGAAAGTGGCGAAGATTTGTCGGTAAGACTGTATAGAGCAGTCTCCTTTCCTGACAAATGGGAGTATCTAGGAAATCTAATCTCTGGACACAACTACCTTGACCCTTCAATATTTCAATACAATGATATGTGGTGGCTATTTGTGTCTTCAGGTGAGGGTGTTTTAAACCTCTATTATTCAATCGACTTGTTAAAGGGATGGAGACCCCACCCAAAGAATCCTATAGTGAGATTTAATAAGAATATATCAAGGCCTGGCGGAAGAGTATTCACCCATGGGGGTAAGATTTATAGATTAACACAGGACTGTGGTCCTAGCTATGGTTTTCAGGTTTTTGCCTTTGAAATCACCAAACTTACTGAAGAATTTTATGAAGAA
>Ga0070724_10001939_pt1 | contig 11902 bp, 12 predicted proteins | sample tdDd001_FD_67278 | JGI IMG/M metagenome (GOLD analysis project Ga0070724, IMG submission 67278) | Marine sediment microbial communities from the Atlantic coast under amendment with organic carbon and nitrate - tdDd00.1 | ecosystem: Environmental > Aquatic > Marine > Coastal > Sediment | place...
GAAGACTTTTCTATGGATTGTAATGTGGAAAAAATCGCAACTATGAATCCTAAAATGTTAAAAAATAAAGAATTATTAGCAAGTGATGCGCTACAAGTAATTGAAGATTACAAAATTCAACTTCTTGTGGTAACAGATGAAGATGGTACTTTAAATGGAGTATTACATATTCATGATTTAATTGAAGCTGGAATAAAATAACAAATGAAAAACAAAAATCAAGAAGAAGAGTTAGAATTAGTTAGACTTAACAAATTCATCTCTCACAATAGTAATTTTTCAAGAAGAGAAGCTGATAAGCAAATAGAAGAGGGTAGAGTTAAAGTTAATGGTAAAGTTGTTACTAACTTAGCTACTAAAGTATCAGCAGAAGATGATGTTCAAATTGGAAAAAGAAAAATCAAAGAAGACAAAAATAGATTAATTACAGTAATTGTATACAATAAACCAAAGGGTGAAATAGTATCTAAGAATGACCCTCAAGGAAGAAAGACTATTTTTGATACTCTAGGAAGCAAATACAAGCACTTTATGCCTGTAGGAAGGTTAGACTTTGCCTCTGAAGGTTTATTGCTTTTAACGGACTCTGTAGACGTTGTAAATGCATTAACTACTTCAGACTTAGAAAGAGTGTATAAACTAAAAGTAAATGGCTTTATTACACCAAAAGTAGAAGAGGCTATGCAACATGGACTTGAACTTGAAGATGCAACTGCCGGTGCCCATGAAAAATCAAAAATTAAAGCAATGTCATTTAAGCCTTTCTTAGCTTATGATATACAAAGAAATGATGCAAAATTCTCTAGAATTAGAGTTGCTATTACTGAAGGTAAAAACAGAGAGCTTAGAAGATTTTTTGCTCACTTTGGATTAGATGTATTAGATTTAAAAAGATTTGAATTTGGAGGAATTTCACTGAATAACCTTCCAACTGGAAAATCAAGATACCTTTCAAAAGAAGAGTATAGAAATTTAAGACACTTTTTAAATAGTGAAGTAAATGGATTTAGCGAATAAACTTAGACCAACAAATTTAGATAATTTTGTTGGTCAATCACATATAATTTCAAAAAACAAAGCTCTCTACAAACTTATAAAACAAAAAGACATCCCACACCTATTTTTTTATGGTAAACCTGGAACTGGAAAAACTACCCTTGCAAAAATTATCGCAAAAGAGATAAATACAGATTACTACTACTTTAATGCAACAACAATTAAAGTTGAAGATTTAAGAAAAGTATTTGATAGATATAAAAATGCATTAATTAAACCATTAGTATTTATAGACGAGGTTCATAGACTTTCTAAAAATCAACAAGAAGTACTTTTACCAATTATGGAAAACTATGATGCGATAATTATAGGTGCATCAACTGAAAATCCATTTTTTACCTTGACTAATGCAATTAGATCAAGATCATTTCTTTATGAGTTTAAAGCCTTTACAAAAGAAGAGATGCATATTATTCTTAATAAAGCAACTAATGAAGTTGATGTAAACTTTACACCCCAATCACTTGATTATCTTGTAGTATCAAGTTCGGGTGATGCAAGAGCTATGTTAACACTACTAAACTTTGCATATAAAGTATCTAAAGATATAACTGTTGAGTTGTTAAAAGAACTAAGAGAGAATGTAATAGGAGATGGCGTATCATCATCAGATTCACACTATGATTTGGCTAGTGCCATGATTAAATCAATTAGAGGTTCAGATGTTAATGCTGCTTTATATTATCTAGCAAGATTGATCAATGGTGGAGAGTCAGTAGATTTTATTACAAGAAGATTAGTAATTTTTGCAAGTGAAGATATTGGAAATGCAAACCCTAATGCATTAAATCTAGCAGTAAGTACTATGCATGCTTGTAATAAAATTGGCTATCCAGAATCAAGAATAATGTTAGGGCAGTGTATTATATATCTAGCAAGTTCACCTAAGTCTAACAGTGCTTATAAAGCTATAAACAAAGCATTAAGTGAAGTTAAAAATGGTAAAATATTAGAAGTACCAACTCATTTAGACTCTCAACACATAGGATACAAATATCCACATGATTTTGGTGGATATGTACAACAGCAGTATCTAAAAGAGGATTTAAAACTATATGATAGTTTAAACATTGGATTTGAAAAAACTTTAAATGAATGGCTAAACAAAATCAAACACAAGGATTAAGATGGAATACTATACATGGATACTTACTTTTCATGTAATGGCATTTATGTCATGGATGGCTATGCTTTTTTACCTTCCAAGACTATTTGTATATCATGTTGAGCATAAAAATACAAAAGAGTATACAGATATTGTAAAAGTTCAAGAATTTAAAATTTACAAATATATTGGTGCACCAGCTATGTGGGCAACAATTGTAAGTGGTGGATTTATGATATATTTAAATCCATATGTTTTATCAGCTGAAGCAGGTGGTTGGATGCATGCAAAACTTTTAGTTGCATTTTTCTTAGTAATTTACTCAATATCACTTGAAAAATACAGAAAAGATTTAGAAGCAGATAAATTTGAAAAGAGTGGTAATTTCTTTAGGGCTTATAATGAAGTTCCTACTGTATTATCGCTTTTAATTGTTGGATATGTTATTACTAAAACATTCTCTATTTTATTTACATTAATCACATTACTTTTAGGTGTATTTATCATCTATAAAGTGTTAAAACAAAAACCAAAAGAAGCTAAATAATGTTCGATAAATACTACGTACTTGATACTAATATCTTACTAGAAGATGCTAATAATATCTTCAAACTATCACAAGAAGCTAAAAACCTAATCATCTTGCCAGAAACTGTACTAGATGAAATAGATAGTAAAAAAAGTGGATTTGATGAAATAAATTTTCAAGCAAGAGAGTTTGCAAGAATATTAGAAAACTCAAATATTTTAAAATCTACTAAGAATGGTAATTTTAAAATAGTAAGACTTGAAATAGAATCTAATAGTAATACTATTGTAGATATTATCTCAAAAGAAGAGTATGATATCAATACAAAAAATGTTTCATTAAATATAATCAATGATAGAAAAATACTTGAAGTAGCAAAGTTTGCAAATATTTATTATGAAGATGAAGTAGAATTCTTATCTTTAGATATTATGGCAAGAACAAGAGCTATATCACTTGATATAAAAACAGAAGCATTAAATGGTTCTAAAAAAGAGGACTTTAACTACGAGTTTATCAAAGAAATTACAATTGATTTTCATGAACAAGAAGGACTTGATAATCAAGAAATCACAAATTTTGATAAAGATTACCAACCATATAATTACTCGTATTGTTTTAAAATTAAAGCATCAGATCAAGTAATATTAGCATCTATTCAAAATAGAAGAATTAAAATCTTAGATGAAAGTGAAGTGAGAAATCAAATAATTGTTCCACTTAATAAAGAACAACTATTCTTTTCTAATGCAATATTATCACACTTTTTTAATGTACTTATTGTTGAAGCAAAAGCAGGTTCTGGTAAAACACTTTTAGCCTTAAGTGGAGCATTAAAACTTGTTAGACAAAAACATTATCAAAGAATCATTTATATTAGAAACTCTATTGAGTCTTTAGATAAAGGTGAAGATGTTGGATACTTACCAGGTTTTGAAGAAAAGTTTAAAATTTATAATCATCCACTAATGGATAGCTTAGATTATATAATTAGAAGTGACTATAAAAGAAAAAAATCTAAAAAGAATCCTGATAATGTTCAAGAACTTGATGAATCAGAATTAACAGCAAGAATAGAGCAAATGATAGCTAATTACTGCATTGAAACAATGTGGGTAGGGGAAATGAGAGGTAGAACTTTATCTAATGCCTTTATCATTATTGATGAAGCACAAAACATGTCTAATAAAACAATGCAGATGGTTCTATCAAGAATTGATAATACTTGTAAAGTAGTTATTCTTGGATCTAATAAACAAATAGATAACTTCTATGTAAACAAGTATACAAACTCACTAACTACACTTTTAAAGTCTACAAAAAATGAAAGTATTTTAGTTAATAGTTTTGCTATTAAGTTACAAAAAGTACTAAGAGGTCCAATCACAGAGTGGGCTGAACAAATCTTCACAAAAAAGTAAATCTACTTTTAGCAAAAATAAGATACCTTTACAATAAAAAGTAAAGGAATCTTATTATGAAACTAGTATTTCTTGATACTAAAACTTTAGGTTCAGATATAAATCTTGATGGATTTAATAAATTTGGACAGGTAATAAAATACGAAACAACATCAAAAGAACAAACACTTGGTAGAATAAAAGATGCAGATATTGTAATTACAAATAAAGTAGTTATTGATAAAGAGATTATGAAAAACTCAAATATCAAACTAATTTGTATTGCAGCAACTGGAATGAATAATGTTGATTTAGAATATGCAAAAGAGTCCAATATAGAAGTTAAAAATGTAGCTGGTTATTCAACTTCATCTGTAGCACAAGTAACAATATCTTTAGCTTTAAACTTTATTCAACACTTAGATTATTACTCAAACTATACAAAAACAAAACAGTGGGAAGTATCAGATATATTTACACACATAGAAAAGCCATTCTTTGAGCTAGAAGGAAAGAAGTGGGGAATTATAGGTTTAGGCTCGATTGGACAAAAAGTTGCCCATATAGCTCAAGCATTTGGCTGTGAGGTATCATACTATTCTACATCAGGGAAGAATACTAATACACAATACAATAATGTTTCACTTGAAGATTTACTAAAAGAGTCTGATATTATTTCTATACATTGTGCATTAACACCATCAACTTCTAATTTGTTGAATAAATCAAATCTAAATTTACTAAAAGAGAATTCTATAGTTGTAAATGTTGGAAGAGGTGGAATAATAGATGAAGAGGATTTAGTAGAAGAGTTTAAAAAGAAAAACTTCTATTGTGCCTTAGATGTAGTGGAGAAAGAACCTATTGAGAAAAGTAGTGTATTAAATGAAATACTTAATGATGACAAATTTGTTATTACACCTCATATTGCATGGGCATCTATAGAAGCTAGAAATAAATTAATCAAATTGATAATCAATAATATAGATGAATTTGTGTTATAATACTAACTATTATATGTATAGGAGTTAATATGGGGTTATTACAATATACATCAAATGAGATGTATTCTTCTACTGAACTTATTAGAAAGAGTAAAGGTATTTTTGATAAATTATCTAAAAATGAAATTGAAAAAGCAATTATCCTAAGAGATGGAAAACCAAGTTTTATGCTTTTAGAATTTTATAAATACGAAAATCTTATTAATGAATACTTATCATTAAAAGAAGAGAATGAAAAGCTAAAAGAAAAACTAAAAACAAAAAATAAAGATAATGAGACATTATCTACAGAACCTAAAAATCAAATTGTTCAAAATGAAGAAACAATAGATATTGATGAAGATGAAATCGATGACGATGAATTAGAAAAAGCACTTGCAAAGATTGAGCAGATGGATATAGATTTAGATACAGATATGAATGAAAATAAACCAAGTAATGAAGAGGTTGAACAAAATATCAAAGACTTCTGGGATTAATATGATTGATGTATTAATTATTGGCTCTGGAGCAGCAGGACTTTCTGCTGCCTTAAGTGCAAAAGAAAACAAAACTAACATTACAGTTATCTCAAAAACCTATCCAACACATTCTCAAACAGTTCAAGCTCAAGGTGGTATTAATGCAGTTTTATATGAAGACAAGGATAGTGTAGAACAGCATATTCAAGATACATATTTAGCATCTAAAGAGATATCAAATAAAGAATCTATATCTTACATGTGTAAAGATGCAAAAAATACTATATTATGGCTTGATGAAATTGGTGTTCCTTTTAATAGAAATGATAAAGCACAAATATCCCAAAGAAAGTTTGGTGGAACATCTAAAATACGTACTTGTTACTCTTCTGATTATACTGGATTGAAGATAGTTCATACACTTTATGATCAATGTATCAAAAATGATATAAACATCATAAATGAACAATACCTACTTGATTTAATAGTTGAAAACAATGTATGTAAAGGAGCAATTTTTCTTGATATATTAAGTGGTGAAATTAAAGAGTATAAAGCAAAAACTGTGATTTTAGCTACTGGTGGATATGCCGGAATTTATCACAATCATACAACAAATTCATATGCAAATACATCAGATGGAATAGCAGTTGCTTTAAGAGCTGGAGCAAAACTATCGAATATGGAGTTTGTACAATTTCATCCAACTACACTTTTAGATACAAATATACTTATAAGCGAAAGTGCTAGAGGTGAGGGTGGATATTTAGTAAATAAAGATGGTGAAAGATTTATAAATGAACTAGAAGCTAGAGATGAAGTAGCTAGAGCTATATATAAAAGAAACTCGATTAATGATCAAGTATACTTAGACTTAAGACATTTAGGTTTAGAGAAAATAAATGAATTAATGCCACAAGAAAGAAGATTAGCTTTAGAGTTTTCAAATGTAAAACTTGAAGAGGAACTTCTTCCAATTAAACCTGCAGCTCATTATAGTATGGGTGGAATACTTACAGATGAAGATTCTAAAACTTCAATTGAGAATTTATATGCATGTGGTGAGTGTGCACAATCAAATATACATGGAGCAAATAGACTAGGGGGCAACTCATTATTAGAGATTGTATCATTAGGAAGACTTACGGGAAATAAAGCTTCTGATATATCAAAAACTATTTCATTTGATATTAACGAAACAAGTGAAAATAAAGATAAAAACTCCAATAAAATTGACTCTTTATTAAAAAGCGATAACTTGATTAATTTCTATAAAGAGAAAGATTTATTAGGAGATATACTATTTAGTAAAGTAGGGCTTTTTAGAGAAGATAAAGACTTGAATGAAGCATTAAAGTTTATTAATAAAATTGATGATAACTTTAATCAATTTGGTCTTGATGATAAATCAAGAACATATAACAAGAACCTAATTGAACTTCTAGAGTTTAGGAATATTGTTGATATTTCAAAAATAGTAACTCTATGTGCAATTGAAAGAAAAGAGAGTAGAGGTAGTCATTTTAGATTTGATTATGAAGATAATAAAGATGAATATAAAAAGGCTTCTGTGATAAAACTAGAAGAGAACTCTTATAATATTTATTTTGAGGATATGTCATGCAAATAAAAATTATAAGATTTAATCCTATAACATCCGAATCAAAAACTGATGAATTTAATGTAAAAAACTCTAACTTACTTCAAGCCTTAAATGAAATAAAACATGAACAAGATAATACACTTACATATAGATGTGGGTGTAAAAGTGGTGTATGTGGTTCATGTGCAGTTAGAGTAAATGGCGTAGAAAGACTTGCTTGTAAAACCAAAATAAATGATAATGATTTAGTAGAACCTTTAAAGAATAGAGCAGTAATTAAAGACTTAGTTTTCGATGTTTCACATGAAACAATTTTAATAAAAGAGACAAAATCTTATATTCAAGAAAACTCTAAAGTGACTATTACACAAAAAGATATTAAATCAATAGATAGACAAAGTAACTGTATTCTTTGTAACTCTTGTTATAGTTCTTGTCCTGTATATGATGTAAATAAAGAGTTTCAAGGACCTTTTGCACTATCAAGGGCATTGAGATATTCAAAAGACAAAAAGATGGCTAATAATAGCCTTATACTTGATTCAGTACAAACAAATGGTATATGGGACTGTACACTTTGTGGAGCGTGTACAATGGTCTGTCCTCAAGCAATAGATCCAAAAATGGATATACTTCAATTACAAACACTATCAACACAGAAAGGATACTCTAATCCTTACATGCAAAACTTTGATACTAATATGGGATTTGATATGAGTGATATGGGTTTTAATCCCAATGGAGGATTTTAAATTAAGAGCAAAGGTGCTCTTAATTTGAAGATTACAGATTATCTTTTAAGTATAAATAATCTGACATTTTTGTCCACTCTCTAGCTTTCTTCTGATAAGCATCTTGTGAATCAAAAACTTCTTTTAATAATGGACTTTTTGTTGCCATTTCAGCTCTTAAATCAGCATTTACCTTTTTAAGTTCATCCATAACTGACTTAGGTAATGTTCTAACTTTTAACTCTGGGTTCTCTTTTGCCATTTTGTCTAAAGCCAATGCTGACATATGGTAGTGTTGAATATAAGTATCATAAGCTGATAATCTCATAGCTGTAACTAGGATTTGTTGTAAGTTTTTAGGAAGTTTATCGAACTTCTTTTTATTAACAAAGAACTGCATTTCTGCACCTGGTTCATGCCAACCAGTATAGTAGTTTGATGCAACATTTTGGAATCCTAACTTAATATCAATTGCAGGTCCTACAAACTCTACTGCATCAATTGTTCCTCTCTCAAGTGCTGTATAAATTTCCCCAGGAGCAATATTAGTAACTTGTACACCTAGTTTAGACATAATCTCTCCAGCAAAACCTGGAACTCTCATTTTAAGACCTTTTAAATCTTCTAAGTTATTAATCTCTTTTCTAAACCATCCACCCATTTGTACTCCAGTGTTTCCACCTGGAAATGCATAAATATTGTGTTTAGAGTAAGCTTTTTGTAATAACTCCATTCCACCACCGTGGTAGAACCATGAGTATTGTTCTGGTGCTGTCATACCAAAAGGCATAGTAGTAAATGGTAAAGTATTTATATCTTTACCTTTGTAGAAATACGAAGTTGAATGACCTAAATCGTATTGACCACCTTTAACCATGTCTAAAATACCTAAAGGTGCTTTGTGCTTATTAGAAGAGTCAACTCTAATTTTTAGTTGACCATTTGACATTTCCTCTGCCATTTTTGCCATATTAACTGAGGCGTCAATTAATGGGTGTAAGTTTTTCCCCCATGTTGCAGCTAGTTTTAGCTTATAAACTTTATCTTTTGCCTGTGCTCCCATTGACATTGCAATAAGTAAAACAGATGTAACACCTAATTTACCAATAATTCTCTTCATAATTACTCCTAAATTTTATTATAATGGAGAAATTATATTCATTAAAAAATGTTATTCTGCTTAACTAAAAGATAATAAAAAGTAACAGATATTATAGCTTTAGGATACACTCTTCAAGTGATTTTTGTTTATCCCATTTTAGCTTTTTTAGCTCTGGTTCATCTAAGAACTCTTTTGTATAACCAAAACATAAATAAGCAACAAATTTATACTCATCTTTATCAATATCAAATATTTCATTAATTTTTTTTGGCTTTAAAATAGATACCCATCCCATACCTATATTCATAGCTCTTGCAGTAAGCCACATATTTAAAATTGCACATACTACAGAGTATTCACCAGATCTTTTCATATAAGTCTGACCCAAAATATTTTTATTTGGCTTCTTATAATAAACAGCAATATTAATATTTGACTCTTTTATACCTTCAAGTTTTAATGAGTTATATAAAGGTCTGTCTTTAAATTTTGATTTACTTTTTTCATATGAGTTTGAAAAGTGTTTATATACTTCATCTCTTTTTTTATCATCGACTATGATAAATCTCCATGGTTGAGAATATCCTACAGAGGGAGCATAAAGTGCAGATTCTAAAATAGTATTAAGTTTTTTCTTTGAGATTTTTTTATTTGTAAAATTATTACCTCTAACATCCCTTCTAGAGGCAATAATTTTAGTAAGAGTTTCTAAGTCTTCGTAGTTAAATTTCATTATGCAGAAAAATCATGAAGATCTTTGAATAAAAATGCTTCTACAATTTCATCTATACTTTTTTGACTTGGTGCGATTAAAGCAATAATACCTTCATCCATAAATGGCCAAACATACTCTAAGTTATTGATTACAACAACTGCATCTATCCATTCACAAATATCTTCTCTTCTATCAAAAAACTCAACATCAGAGATTTTACCTTCTTCAAGCCTTATAAAAGCCCACGCTTTATTCTCTTCCATAGATGCAATTGTACATTCATGTCTATTTTTACTATCAACTGGAATTAATACTGTCATATATGTACCTTTTTTATAATTTATTTAATATATTAAATCTTCCTAATTAGCGGATTTTACTCTTTTTTTTCTTAAGATAAAAATTCTTTTTTGTACCATAAAGAGAATACAAATAACGAATAAAGATGCTGTTTAAACTTCTTTTGTACTGAAAGCTCGTAAATATGCCTTATGTATGATTCATTAAATAGATTTGTTTGATTATTTACATAAAGTATAGTTTCAAGTATTGATTTACCATACTCTTGATTTAACCACTCATTAAAAGGAGAATTAAACCCTTTTTTTGTTCTATTTATAATCACATCAGGTATATATTTAGAAGCAATTTTTTTAAGTAAATATTTGTTTGTATCTCCAACTTTAATATCTGATTGAACGCTAAATAAATAGTTAACTAAATTGTAATCTAAAAAAGGAGTTCTAACTTCAAGTGAATTTCTCATAGAGATTCTATCAACTTTTGAAAGAAGTCCTTCTCCTAACCAAATTTTTAAATCAATATAACTCATCCAATCAACTGGATCTTTTTTTGCTGTTTCATTTTTAAAAGTTGGAACTTTTTTAAATAGTCTCTTTTTTTGAATATCTGTGTAGATTTCTCCAAAAGAGTTATAAAGATTTTGTTTTTTTACAATTCTTCTTAAATACTCGCTCTCTTTAGTATTATTTTGTAAGGCACCAATTATGTCATTTAAAAACTCATTTTGTTCACCACTTAGAGTTTTTTCAAAATTATAGTATTTTAAAAACTTTGCATAGTTGTCATAACCTAAAAACAGTTCATCACTTCCTTCACCTGATAAAACTGTCTTAATTCCAGACTGATGAATTTTCTTAGTTAAAATATTAAGAGGTGTTGCTGCAGAATCTCCATGGGGTTCTTCTAGAGCTTCCATAGTATCTTCAAAATGATCAATAAAATCTTTTTTAGATATTTCTACTGGATTATGGTGTGAACCTATATGATCTGCTGTAATTTTTGCATAATCTAATTCACAGTAGTTTTTATACTCATTATAACCAACTGAGAAAGTATTTATCTTTTTTCCTGAGATTCTTGTATAAAGTGCAGATACAAGTGAAGAATCAATTCCTCCACTTAATAAAGATGCAACTTCAACATCAGAAGTAAGTCTTGACTCAACAGCATTAAATAAAAGCTCTTCTATGTCCTCTAAAGCTTTTGATTCATCTTTTACAGCTTTATAAGTGTTTATCTTATAGAAACGTTTCTTTTTAAGCTGTGAGCTTTTATTTGGCTCATAAACCATATAAGTTGCTGCTTCAAGTTTAAAAATGTTTTGAAAAAATGTATCTTCACCAAAAGATACAAAATACTGCATATATTTTGATAAAGCGACTTTATTTAATTTTGGTTTTGAATCAAGAAGATTTACTACAGATTTAATTGATGAAGAAAAAATAAACTTTTTATCTTTGAAATAGTAAAAGAATGGTTTTTTACCATATCTATCTCTAGCACAAAAATACCTGTTCTTTTTTATATCATATAAAACAAAAGCAAACATTCCATTTATTTTATTTAAAAAGTCTAATTCATATTTTTGATAAAGCCTGATTAAAACTTCACTATCACTTTTTGTTTTACACTCTAACTCTTCATCTTCTATTAATGACTTGTAGTTATAAATTTCACCATTAAAAACTAAAACTATATCATCAAAAACCATTGGTTGATTTGCTTCTTCATCCAAGTCAATAATAGCAAGTCTTGTATGACCAAACTGTTTATCTTCAACTTTTATAGAGTTTTGATAATCTGGCCCTCTATTATTTAACATCTCTAAAGATTTAGAAAATCTATTAGAGATAAAATTTGTTCCTAAAATTCCGCACATTTTTTATAATCCAA
>Ga0070724_10001940_pt1 | contig 11894 bp, 8 predicted proteins | sample tdDd001_FD_67278 | JGI IMG/M metagenome (GOLD analysis project Ga0070724, IMG submission 67278) | Marine sediment microbial communities from the Atlantic coast under amendment with organic carbon and nitrate - tdDd00.1 | ecosystem: Environmental > Aquatic > Marine > Coastal > Sediment | place...
GCTCCAGTACCTTCGCCTAGACGCATATCCATGTCTAAAACAGGTGTAAGACCCAATGACTTAGAAGCAAGTTTCGCTCCTTTTTCCATAGATTTATGGGATGCAATCATGTACTCAGCAGACAACGGGTTCAAACTTTTTGCAATCAATGCAGCAGCAGATGAGATAAATCCGTCTACAATAACAGGTACATTTCGCGATGCACACCCTAACATGACACCTGCCATGCCTCCGATTTCGTATCCACCAACTTTAGCTAAAACATCAACTGCATCATCAGCTTTAGGTTTGTTTACTTCAATAGATCTTTTAACAACATCCACTTTGTTAGCAAGTTTATCTAAAGGCAAGTTAGCACCTACACCCGTAGTTTCCTCTGGCGAAAAGTCACCCAGGACAGAAATAATAGCCGCACTAGGTGTTGTGTTACCTATTCCCATTTCACCCGTACCAAGTACATTGTATCCTTCATCAATAAGCATATGCGCCATCTCAATACCAATTTCTAAACATTTTACAGCTTCATCATATGGCATGGCAGGTCCTTTTGCCATGTTTTTTGTACCATACTTAATCTTTCTATTAATAACACGTTCATCAGCTATATCAAATGCAACACCTACATCTACTGGTAAAATACGTGCGTTTGCTTGTTTTGCTAATGCACAAACACCCGTTACACCACGGGCAAAGTTAATGGTCTGCACCATGGTCACTTCTTTTGCTGATGCCGCTATTCCCTCATCTGTAACCCCGTGATCAGCCGCTAACACAACGATGGCACGTTTGTCTACTTTAGGGTGCATCGTTCCCTGAATACCCGCTAGTTGAACGAAAAAGTCTTCTAACTTACCCATACTCCCTACAGGCTTAGCCAAATTATCTACCCTATAACGCGCTTGTGCTTCAATATCTTTATTAATAGAAGTAATTTGTTGAAGCGTTTTTTCTAAAAGTTTCATCCTCGTTCCTCCTCCAAAAACAGCAAAAAATCCGAAATTTGCTGTCTATTAAGCAAACCCCGAACCTTACCATAGTTCAAGTTCCAACACGATTTAGGCAGGTCTCCTGGCTTAGCGTCTACACACCTATGTGCCTTCCCGCATTAGCAGTGGCTTATACATAGTGCTCAGCATTACAGTGGCGGGACCGCTGAAGATTTAAACTTCATTCCCTATTCTCTTCTTTACTATTAAAGAAGCACCTAAAACGTTGTATTCAATTCTACCCCTATTTTAACAGGGTGTTTCTGTCTTTTCAACACCCCACCACGAATTGTCTTGAATTATTTATTCCCAATTACCTTTCGATGCAATTTAATCATTAATCCACCTGTCCCAAAACGTGCTCAAGGGCTATAACAATTTGTTATAGCCCTTGAGCGTGCGCATGTCTAAACCTATATATAAATTAAGGTTAAGCATAATTAGTGGGATCTTAATCCCTTTCATATAAACTGCCCAATGGGTCAGCTTTATAACAGGTAACTTTCATTATAAATCGGGTGACAGTAAGTAATTAATCTCAATAAATTGGTATCAAATACTTTCCGACTATTAACTATTATACCCTATTGTTATTATATTATTCTTAGTAGTTACCTTGCGCGTGCATTGCTTCTGCAACTTTTAAGAAACCAGCAATGTTTGCACCAGCTACTAAGTCATATCCTAAACCGAAATCTGCAGCAGCTTTTGCTGAGTTATCGTGAATGTTTTTCATGATTTGCTTAAGTTTAGCATCAACTTCTTCTTCTGTCCATGCAATTCTCATAGAGTTTTGTGACATTTCAAGAGCTGAAGTTGCTACACCACCTGCATTTGCAGCTTTTGCAGGTCCAACAATAACGCCTTTACCTTGTAATAATGCAAGTGCATCATTAGTAGTAGGCATGTTAGAACCTTCGCATACATACTTAACGTTGTTAGCGATAATTTTCTCTGCATCTTCTAAACGAATTTCGTTTTGTGTTGCACATGGAATTACGATATCAACTTTAACGCCCCATGGTCTTTCGCCAGCAAAGTACTCGCAACCAAATTTATCAGCGTAATCTTTAACTTTATCGTTACCAGAACCACGCATTTCTAAAAGGTAGTTAATTTTTTCATCTGTATTAACACCATCTTTATCGTAGATGTATCCATCAGGACCAGATAAAGTAACAACTTTTCCGCCTAATTCTTTAATCTTAATACATGCACCCCAAGTTACGTTACCAAATCCTGATAATGCAACTGTTTTGCCTTCGAAAGATGTTCCTTCGTGCTTAAGCATTTCGTCACAGAAGTAAGTTACACCAAATCCAGTAGCTTCAGGACGAATAAGTGATCCACCGTAAGCTAAACCTTTTCCAGTTAACACACCATTCTCAAATGCGCCACGTACACGTCTGTATTGTCCGTACATATAACCAATTTCACGTCCACCTACACCAATGTCTCCAGCAGGAACATCTACATCTGGTCCGATGTGTCTTTGAAGTTCTGTCATGAAGCTTTGGCAGAAACGCATAACTTCTGCATCTGACTTACCATTTGGATCAAAGTCAGAACCACCTTTACCGCCTCCGATTGGAAGTCCAGTTAAAGAGTTCTTGAAAATTTGCTCGAAACCCAAGAATTTGATGATTCCAAGATAAACAGACTTGTGGAAACGAAGTCCGCCTTTGTAAGGTCCAATAGCACCGTTGAATTGAACACGGAATCCACGGTTAACATGTTGCTTACCATTGTCATCTACCCAAGGTACTCTGAAGATGATTTGTCTTTCTGGCTCAGTAATACGACCTAAAATGTTAGCATCTACCCATTCAGGATGTTGCTCCATTACTGGTTGAAGTGAGTGAAAAACCTCTTCTACTGCTTGTAAGAATTCTGGTTCACTTGCATTTCTTGCTTTTACACTTTCAAACACATTTTTGATGTACTCCATTTTTGTATCTCTCCTTTTAAAGGTTAATAAGAACCCGGGTTATTCGGGTTTAATTTATAAGAACCCATTCCCAACCTCCATCTTATTTCGAATAAACTATGTATTAAGTAGGTTAGTTGGATTTGCTTATTTCACAGAGTTGTTTAATCACCCATGCGATTCTTTACAATAACCAAGTCTTTTATACCCTTTTAACACCCATAATATTCACATTGATAATATTATGCAGTTCCTTCGAAATAGCCAGAAATTCGGAATGAAACCTACTCTAATTGTTAATCTTTTAACCAATTCTCGCTATACTCAAATGATTTTGCTACTTTTCTTTCATGTTTGCCTTCGTTTATAAGACATTATGAAATATATATTGCAGATAATTACATAAAAAATGCACTTCATCCTTTTTAAAGATTAACTAAAAGCTATTGCCGCAACACCAAGCTACATCAAAGTTTTCAGACAATTCAATCAAACTAAACTACGAACAAAGTACAACTGAGAAACGTTTTCCTTGAAACCAAATTTTTTAAAATCAATTTTCAGAATATTCAACTTTATTTGTTAAAATATTGTTAATGTTTTTAACAACTCGATTATAACATGTGCACAATCAATTGTAAACATCGCAATCAAAGGAATAATAGGCCTTTTAACTTACTTAATTATTCTATTCTTCATTTTTCTTTATTAATTAACGTCTACGCCTTAATAATTTATTATCATAGAGTCTTAATTACATCTTTCCAATTATTTCTTTGGATGTTTCTCCAAAGGATCGACTTTTAGAATACCTTTTCTAGTAATTAATTAGCATTTTGTACAATGACAATTTACCTTTATTGACATTTTGTGCAAATGAACCCACTATTATAAAAAGACTTCCTATGTTAAATATAGGAAGTCTTAAATAGTCACATTCTTAATGATGTACAGCTTTTACAACTACATTGAAACTTAAAACATTAATCCGAGTCATTTGCTCCATGTCATCTTTAACTTTCGTTTGTATGGTACGAGATGTCTCAACAACATGTATACCGTAATCAAGGGTCACGTCAACGTCTATGGCTACCCCTTGTCGGTACTTGGTAATTTTAATTCGGTTTACTTTGTATACCCCTTCAATGTCTGCTGTTACATGAGAGATTATTTGAACCAAAGCCTTATTAGCAATGGTGTACTTACCCATATACGAAAAGGACGGTCGCATGACTGTTTTTTCAGCCATTTCAATCTCTTTACCTCTTCTTTGTAACAATACTTTAAATGTATCTAAGAAATAACCCGAGAAATCACGTTTTAACTCCAGTGTTGGAACCGGTATTACATGTTTACCATGTTTCATCCGTTCTTCTCGTGCCATATTAATTTCTTCTTTTGAAGCAATATCATCAATATAAATGATTTCATCAATGCCTTTAAAATCTAAGGCTGCTGCTATTTTTTCTACCATTCCATCAGAAGTACCGATTAGCAATATACTGCGTGGATTAGCTTTTGCAATAATACCTTTGATCTCTTCGCGGTGGTCTTCATCAAAAAACAAAGCTCTTTTAACTGCTGCAATTTTAGTTTTTTCTCTCTTGGCGGATTTACCTCCAAGACGTTTACTTCCATGTATCAATAATCCGTCGTCAATAATAAATTCTATATCCTTGCTACTTGCCAAAGTCATAGCTCTATAACTTTTACCTGTTCCACTCGTTCCTACCAATGCGTATACTTTCATATGTCCACCTTTTTAGATACAGCTGTTAGTCGTTAGCTAAGAGCTGCTAGCAAAGTTTAATTACTTCTATTAAAGAGTTATATTCGTTTAAATATGTTTCTTCTATTATATAGTATTTTTTTGATTCGGTATTAGACAGTTTAATTACAAATGTGGGTTGGGTGGTTTAAAAATAAAACATTTCTTCACACCTATATACGTGCCAATCGCGGCCTCTCGTGGTTTATAGACCAAAACCACTGACGGCTGTCGAAGAGGAACGCTTCGACATATATAATGAGAATCGTTATATATTAGCTTTTTTTTGTGGTAAATAAATTTGTTCGCTTGTAGAGTATACACATATTCTATATAATTCAATTGATAAATCAAACGGTGGCCCGATTCTTTCGGGTTAATTAACTTTTAATTAGGAGGAATTTTAAAATGGCTTATATTATTAATGATTCTTGCATTAGCTGTGGCGCTTGCGAACCAGAATGTCCAGTTAGCTGTATTACTGCTGGTGATAGCATCTACGTTGTTGACGAAGCTGCTTGTATCGACTGTGGCGCATGTGCTAACGTATGTCCAGTGGATTCTCCACAACCTAAGTAATCTTAGACATAAAAATAAACCCTCTTCTTTATTTATAAGGAAGAGGGTTTTTTGCATTTGTTATGAATAGTGCTTCATATTACACTTCTTCTATTTGATGTTTCCCAACAGTTAATTGCGTAATTTTACTTAAATACTTCAGAATTCCTTTTTCTTCATTAATAGTTACTTCATCTAATACGAACTGAAGCATCTCATTTTCTTTTAATATCATTTCCTCGCAGAGTTTTATACCTCGTTCAGTCAACTTAATCATAAACGAACGCTTATCTTCTATAGAACGTTCTTTTATAATACATTCGTTTTTTAAATACTTACTCAACAATGTCGTGATCATACCGCGGTCCATATCAAATGCTTCTGCTAGTTCCGATATACTTGCTGATCTATGTCCGGATATGTATTTAATAACCATCCACTCACTTAAAGTAATGGCAAAAGGGACTGTCTCAACCACAAATCCTTTTCTTTCATACATCATAAGTATGGTCGTTACTTTTTCCATCATTGTTCTAATTTCACTTGTATAATTCGCCATAACGTTCTCCTAATGATAACTGTTATCACCCTATTATAGCATAACCGTCTATTCATATGCATTTTTATTTAAATACTCGGTCCACATCTCTCCATTTATTGTCTTTACCAAACCGTAATAACTGTATAAGGATTCATTTCACAATCATTTAAATTTGTAGTTTTTTGAGTTTTACGCTTTCATTTTTGGGGTAAAACCTATATGTTGATCTATTTATTGTGACTTTTACGTCCTTTTATCCATCAATTGTCTATAAAATTCTAAATTTTTATGCATCATTCTGTAGAAAGATGTAGTAAGATGTAGGAACCTGTAGTGTTTTTTTTACACTAGTAAAGCAAGAAAGTAACGCTACATAGTTTCACTCATGCAAAATCTAAAACTATCATAACGGTGGTTTTGATTTATATTAATGCCTGATTAAATCAGGATAAGAAGGAGGATTTTTTTATGAAGAGAAGTTTAGCCATGTTGTTGGTACTTGTCATGGTATTATCCATGTTTGCTGGTTGTTCTAAGCCAGCTGAAGAAGCACCTGCAACAGACGCACCAGCTGCAACAGAAGAGCCAGCTGCTGGTGAAACACTTGAGTTAGCATTTGCTACTGGTGGTACTTCAGGTACTTACTACCCATTGGGTGGCGCAATTTCAAATGTTTGGAACTCTATGATTGACGGAATCAACGTTACTATTCAGCCTGCTGGGGCGTCAGTTGAGAACGTTAACAGATTAGCATCAGGTGAAGTTGATCTTGCACTTGCAATGAACAACATCGCTGATCAAGCATTTAAGGGTGAAGGCGATTCTTTCCCTGCAGCATTAACTAACTTCCACGCTATTGGCGTTGTTTACCCAGAAGTTATCCATGTTATTACTACTAAAGACTCTGGCATTGAGTCAATTTCTGATTTAGCTGGCAAAAACGTAAACCCAGGACCTCCGGGATCAGGTACTTACGTAACAGCTATGGAAATTATGAAAACTTTCGGAATCGATCCTATGGCTGACATTAATGCTAAGCCAGGTTCTTTCTCTGACGCAGTTGCTGGTCTTAAAGATGGTAACATCGACGCAGCTTTCGCAGTACTTTCTTTCCCTGCATCAGCAGTTATCGAAATTGGTACTTCTAAAGATGTAAAAATCCTTGAAATTAAGGGTGACGAATTAGCTAAATTACAAGAAACAGTTCCTTTTGCTGCTCCTTTCACTATTACTGGTGGAGAGTACAAAGGTCAAGACGAAGATGCACAAACAGTTGCACTTCAAGCTGTTCTTTACTCTAAAGATGGCATTAGCGAAGAATTAGGTTACAACTTAGCTAAAGTTATGTACGAAAACACTGAAGAAATTGCAAAAGGACATGCTCGTGGTAAGCAAATTAGCCTCGACAATGCTCTTGCTGGTGTAACTACTCAAGTTCATCCAGGTGCTGCAAAGTATTACGAAGAACAAGGTATTAAGTAAAATAAACGGCCGAAATAGCGTCCTGTTATTTCGGCCTTTTTCTTAGACAAAATGTATGATGAATTCACAACCGTCTACATTTAAGGGATTTATTTATGACAAAGAAAACAGGTTTTATTACTCTAACACTCATTGTTTTATTGATATCATTTGTAACGTTTTATCAGATTAATGTACTACAGGTATTTATTGTCGATAAAGGTACTCAGTTCGGAAGTGTCATTTACGAAGATTCGATCGGTAGTGAATCTTTGTTTTCAGTTCACTGGATACACTCCGTTAGTTTAAGGCCTGTTATCGAAACCTATAAAATCGAAAAAAATAATCAAATTTCTATTCACGAAATGATTTTTGACTCCTTCAGCGCCAACTTGCCTGCGCAACCGGAGTACAATACCAAATGGGAATACTTTGATGATCATATTCGCGTTACTAATTACGATGTGATTTTCGATGCCGTTCCTGTAGTGATTGGCAAAGTTGTAGCAGATCATACCCTGTACTTTAAAGATAAAATCGTACCCCTCAAGGATCTTTATAAACCTGGGGGTTATGTCAAAATACGAGTTGTGCGTATGAGTCTTATAGAATATTTATTAAAATAACAACACACATAAGGAGGTTGCCTCACTGATGACATTTGATGAAAAAATAACGCATACGGAGCTCGACGAAGAAAAACAAGTTGAGATGATGGCCAAATACGACCGTGAATTTGCCTACCGTAAGCTTGAAGGCATCTGGGCAAAAATTGTATTTGTAATTGCAATTATATGGAGTAGTTTTCAACTCTACACTGCAACAATGGGCTCATTACCGCCCTTACAACAACGTTCTGTTCATGTAGGGTTTGCACTGGTTCTTATCTATTTATTGTACCCAATGAGCAAAAAAGATCATACTAACAAAGTAAAGATTTACGATTTTGCTTTTGTAGCATGTTCTGTATATTGTGTTTACTACTTATTTTCAAATTTTAACGCACTTATGTTTAGAGCAGGGGCATACAATAAAACAGACGTTATCGTATCATGTATCGCAGTTCTTATTATTGTTGAAGCGACGCGTCGTGTTGCAGGACCTATTCTAGTAAGTGTATCGAGCTTCTTCTTAATTTACGCATTATTTGGTACGTATTTCCCAGGATTCTTAGCCCATGGTGGTTATAGTATCAAACGTATTGCAACATATGCTTGGATTAGTTCTGAATCTATTTTAGGGATTCCAATTAGTGTTTCAGCAAGTTTCATATTCCTATTCTTATTATTTGCAACATACCTAAAGAAAACAGGTATTGGAGATTGGCTTACTGATCTCGCCTTAGCAATTGCAGGTGGTTCTACAGGTGGTCCTGCGAAGGCAGCTATCGTTGCAAGTGCAACGCAAGGTACTATATCAGGTAGTTCTGTTGCAAATACTGTTGGTACTGGTTCAGTTACCATACCTTTAATGAAAAGTATTGGGTACCGAGCTGAGTTTGCCGCAGCAGTTGAAGCAGCAGCATCTACAGGTGGACAATTAATGCCACCAGTTATGGGCGCAGCAGCATTTATTATGACAGAATTTACTGATTTACCATATGTAACGATTGCATTAGGTGCAACTATACCAGCGATTCTTTACTTTACAGGGATCTTTATTATGGTTCATCTTGAAGCTAAGAAGAATGGTCTAGAAGGATTACCGAAAGAGCGTCTTCCTAAGATGAAAGAACTCGGTAAGAAGTGGTATCTTGCACTTCCTATCTTTGTTATCGTTACATTACTCGTTCAAGGTTACACACCTATGCGAGCAGCATTATTTGGTATTGTATCATCAATCTTTATCGGCCTCATAAATGCGTTTATAGACAAAGAAGTCCACTTTGGACCGAAAGAGATTATATTAGGCCTAGAAGAAGGCGCAAGAAGTGCTCTACCTGTTGTAATGGCATGTGCAAGTGCTGGTATCATTGTAGGGGTCGTTACACTTTCTGGCCTTGGAATCAAATTTGCCAATGGTATTGTTGATTTGGCAGGCGGTAGTATTTACTTGACCATGTTCTTAACAATGATCGCATCTATTGTATTAGGTATGGGAATGCCTACGACAGCTAATTACATTGTACAAGCAACTATTGCTGCACCAGCACTACAAGCTGTTGGTGTACCCATTCTAGCAGCTCATTTATTCGTATTCTATTTTGGAATTATAGCTGATATTACGCCTCCTGTTGCACTCGCAGCATTCGCCGGCGCTGGTATAGCTGGTTCTAACCCGTTTAAGACAGGTGTTCAGGCTTCTATGCTTGCATTCGCTGCTTATCTGGTGCCATATATATTTGCAACTTCTCCTGAACTCGTACTGGTATTCCAACCGGACCGTTTAATCATGGGATCTAAAGCTATTACCTTAATCCTTTCATTAGGAACTGCTCTCGTCGGTATGTTTGGTATTGGTGGCGGGGTTAGTGGTTATCTCCATATTCGATTAAATACTTTATATCGTATTTTACTAGGATTTAGTGGGTTGGCTCTGATCTCTACAAACCTTGTTCTGAACCTTGCAGGTGCAGTTGTATTTGTAGGAACTAGCATGGTTCTAATTGGTAAGAAGAAATCTCAAGAAAATGCAGCAGTTGCTAATTAGTAAAAATTGAACAGAATAATTTAATGTACGAAAAACCCCGTTGATTTCAACGGGGTTTAAATTTATAAACAGTCTAAAACCCCATTGGATTCTCCAATGGGGTTCTTAAAGTGCATTTTTATTCTCTCTATTTTTTCGCTATCCCTTTAAGAAAATACGACAATGTCAGTAAGTTCTCAATGAGGTGTACATTTTCTACAATTACGTCTTCAGGTACTTTTAGATCTACCGGAGCAAAGTTCCAGATAGCTTTTACGCCACCTTCAACAAGTTGATCCGCTACTCTTTGTGCACCATCACGATTTGTACAGATAAAAGCTATATCCGTTGGACTCTCTTGTAAAAAGGCTTTAATGTTGTGCATATCTAATACTTCAACATCACGCATTTTTAACCCTACGAGTCTTGGATTAATATCAAACATTGCATTTAAATGAAACCCAAACTTTTCAAAGCTTGTATAGTTTGCTAATGCTTGACCCATGTTACCTGCACCAATAATTATAGTGTTGTACGATTTTGACAGTCCTAGGATTTTTGCAATTTCATTAAATAATTCTTCAACGTTGTAGCCATACCCTTGTTGACCAAAACCGCCAAAATTATTTAAGTCTTGTCTAATTTGAGACGCCGTAAATCCGATTATTTCGCTTAATTCTTTAGAAGATATTCGTTTTACATCCTTCTCCAACAATTCTTGCAAATATCTATGGTACTTTGGTAATCTCCTAATGACCGCCATTGAAATTTTTCCGTTTGGCATCTTCTCACCCACTTCTCATTAGTTTTACATAAAAGAATTATAGCATTGCCAATATATGATGTCAATCCAACTTCTACCCAAAATTAAGCCTATACATTCCTATTGCTTATGTTCATAGATTACAACTCTTGATAAGTATTTAACTTAACAAAATCTGTTTTTATTGTAATTCACTAAAGTTTTTTTATCATGCAAGATGCTATTCTGGCTACATTGTTGCAAAATTGCAACATCGACTCATATGTCGATTGTTCGTCTTATAAACCCAACACGACAAAGGGATACTACTTATGATAAAATATTCAAGGGTGTGAAGCGATACGTTTTATTAACACACTTAACTTTCTTTAACTTTGATTTAGGGCTTAAATCAAAGACGTATTTGGAGGCATTATTATGGTCGCAATCTCTTGCAAATCTTTAACTAAATATTATGGCATAGATCTGATTTTTAAAGATCTCTCTTTTCATATAGAAACCGGCGATAGAATAGGGTTAATAGGTGACAATGGTACAGGTAAGTCAACCTTATTCAAAGTATTAACAGGAAAGATCGAATATGACCATGGAGACATTCATATTCCACCTTCTCTAACCTTAGGATATCTTGAACAGAATGAAGAAGCTGAACCCCATAGGACCTTATGGGATCATTGTTTACCCATTTTTCAAGAAACATTAGAAATGGAATCTATTCTTAAAAAGACAGAAGAAGAAATGGCAAATCATACCGCCCATGATTCTTCCGACTTTACAGCCTTATTAGAGCGCTACAACGGGCTTCTAGAGACTTTCGAGGATATGGATGGCTACGCCTACAAAAGTAGAATAAGGGGCATTTTATTCGGATTAGGTTTTTTAGAATCTGACTTTAGCCGAACCGTTGATACATTAAGTGGTGGTCAACGCTCGCGTTTAAACATCGCAAAATTACTTCTCAAAAATCCAGATGTCTTAATGCTTGATGAACCCACCAACCATTTGGACATAGAATCTGTTACTTGGTTAGAAACGTATTTAAAACAATATAAAGGCACCGTCATTGTTATTACCCACGACCGTTTCTTTTTGGACCAAGTCTGCTCACGTATTTTTGAGATTTACAACCACGAAATGTTTACATTTGAAGGTTCATACAGCAAGTATATTCCTCACAGAAATGAGATTCTGGAATACAGACAATCGGTTTTCGAGAAGCAACAAACAGAAATTAAAAAACAGGAAGATTTAATACGACGCTT
>Ga0070724_10001943_pt1 | contig 11878 bp, 7 predicted proteins | sample tdDd001_FD_67278 | JGI IMG/M metagenome (GOLD analysis project Ga0070724, IMG submission 67278) | Marine sediment microbial communities from the Atlantic coast under amendment with organic carbon and nitrate - tdDd00.1 | ecosystem: Environmental > Aquatic > Marine > Coastal > Sediment | place...
GATGATTTACATGTAAATGTCATTCATTCCAGCGCGGATGAGGATAATTTGCTTAAAGATGAGCTTGTAAGTTTAGACAATTTAAACTCGAAAATGTATACACTGACACTTAAGGATGTATCTTTATCAGATCATGTCGTTGAAATCACAGTTACGGATCCATCGGGTGAGAGTGCAAGTACAAAGGCAATGTTTTCATCTGCTGAACTCTTTATAAGTGGGGCTGTTTCCCATGTAGCCCAGTGGAATGAAAATAGAATCGCCTATAACCGTTCTAAAACAAATACGGACAATGCACCTAGACCTCAATCTATGTTTTGGTCAGGCGAGCAATTTAATGTGTCTGCGTCAACCACATCCTTTGTAGATGGGGCAACTACCACTTGTTCGAAAGTTAGCATACAAGTGGTTGAAGAATCTAAAGTAGATGAGTTAGCGTCAAATCCGGTAGAGAAACATATGTGGACAGGCAGTTTATGGGACGCGTCCTTGATGGACTGGGATGACGGGGTACGTACCTTCAAATTTACTGCGGAGTTTAGTAATGGGATGGTGGCCACTGATGAGGTAGAAATTCTCATTGATAACACTGAGCTGTACTGGAGAACACATAGGTTATATTAAAGGGGAGATCTTATAAAGTATGTTCTTGCTCTATTTTAGGCATCTATCCTTAATCCCCTCTAGAACTATCCAAACACCTAGTTTTAACCTTGCAAAACTTTCTAAATAACAATAAACTTAAATAAACATCCGCCTGGTCACAACCTATAAACATATTAGGGTTGAGTTGATATTGACTAGGTGGATGTTTTTTAGTTTTTCACCAAAATGTATCCACTTAGATAGGACGAAAAAATCTTCAATATGATATAATTCAAAAGGATATACCTTATATGAAGACATTACTATTACTGTATTAGAATATATAACGAGAGGACGATTCCATTTGGAAAAAGTCGATATTGGCGTAGTTGTACCCGCCTATAATGAAGAAGAAAATATTAAGCCACTTTATGACAGACTGGCAAAAGCCCTAACTCAGATTTCAGAAAAATATGAAATACTGTTTGTAGATGATGGGAGTCATGATAAAACAGTCATTGAGGTTGAAAAACTCCAAAAGCTCGACAAGCGAGTTAAGTATGTAAGTTTTTCAAGGAACTTCGGGCATGAAATGGCCAATACCGCCGGTTTTAGGACGGTAAGTGGAGACGCTGTTGTTATTATTGATGCCGACTTACAAGATCCACCTGAAGTAATCATCGATATGTTCGCAAAGTTTAAAGAAGGTTACGATATTGTCTATGCGCAAAGACTTAAACGTGATAAAGAAACTTGGCTTAAAAAAGCAACATCACGTTGGTTTTATCGAATTATGAAAATGTTAAGCGACACTGAAATCCCTCTAGATACAGGTGATTTCCGTTTACTTAGCCGACGTGTTGTAGATGAAATAAATAACTTAAACGAGAAAAATAGATTTTTCAGAGGTTTAACACACTGGGTTGGATTTGATGTAACCTACGTAGAATATGACAGGGAAGCGAGACATGCAGGAGAAACCAAGTATAATTATCTAAAACTTTTCAAATTGGCTTTTGACGCCATCCTTTCCTTCTCATATAAACCTCTTAAGATATTCTCATTACTAGGTTTTGCAACTGCTGGATTTGCTTTTTTAAACCTGATTTATTGGGTGGTTATGAAAGCAGTGTTTAACCATCAAGCAGTCGAAGGTTGGACATCTATTGTTACAATTTTACTCTTGTTCTTTGGCATTATAATGATCCAAATAAGTGTAATAGGGGAGTACATTGCACGAATTTATGAGGAAGTCAGGAATAGACCCTTATACATAATAAGCAAACAAGACGGGCAACAAGTGCATAGGAGTTCTGAGTCTAATAAGTATGCCTGTTATTGTCCCGATTTAAGCACAGAGGTAGATAAGAAAGATAGCCTACAAAAAGATAGCCTACAAAAAGAAAGCCTACAAAATGAAAAAAGAAATTAGTTTATACTTAATATTTGGTGTTCTAACAACAGCTATCGGAGTTGGAACCTATGCATTATTTCTTAAACTGGGGCTTCATTATTTTGTAGCAACCAGCTTATCTTGGGTTCTTGCTGTTTTGTTTGCGTTTTTAACCAATCGAAAACTTGTCTTTGAGTCAAAAGCGGAGTCAAAAGGTGAAGTTGTGAGAGAAGGGCTTTCATTTTTTACTTCTCGATTAAGTACTTGGGCTGTTGAAACTCTAGGACTTATCTTGTGCATTGATGGATTAGATATAGAGCCAATGTTATCAAAATACATCATGTCAGTTGTTGTTATTGTTTTGAATTATCTATTAAGCAAATTTGTTGTATTTAAAAATACTCAATGATTAGTCAATTAGGATTGCATAAATAAATGATCGAGTTGATGTATCAGAGAAATTGTATATAAGAGTTAAACATAAGAACTTTGAGTAACCGCAGGTGATAGATCCTAAAAGGTGCAGTAATTTAAATGGTCATAAGATTGTAATACCATTGAAACTTAAGTAGAAACTTCATCTGCTATAATATACATAGAATATAAGACCCATATTGTAGGTGGTATTTTCATAAGAAGTTTATAATCTGGGTTATACACATTAGAATGGAGGGCTATCCTTGAAAACAAGTGTACGAATGAACTTTAAAAGAACCATTGCGGTGTGCCTGCTTCTTGTTATGGCATTAAGCACCCCTACAGCATTTGCAGCAAGATTATTTACTGATGTCCCAGAAGATTATTGGGCAATGCCATTCATCATTAAAGTGGTGGAAAATGACATAATGCCAGGGTATTCAGATGCTACATATAAACCTTCAAAGGCGGTAACAAAGCTTGAGGTTATAACATCAATTTATAACACAATTGCGGCTTCTGGTAAGTTTGACAAGTTGCAAGGGGATGTCCTAGCAATGAAATTTGGTGCAACTATTGATGCAGCAAATGTCCCTAAAACTCTTGCGCCATATGGTGAAATAACATGGGCAGCTGTTGGTTATGCGCTTGAAAATGAAATTTTACATCCAGATGAGTTAAAAGGCTTTGTCATTGAAGGAGAACTTGCAGAAGCTACGAAACTCGAAGCTGCAATTTTCTTAGGCAAAGGTATGAACATCTTCTTAAATGAAAATCTACAACGTATAATTAGTTTTGATTATAAAGATGCGTTTTCAATCCCTAGTGCAGCAGCACCTTATGTTGACCTACTTATTCAAAACGAAGTGATCAGCAGTAAAGGGGATGACAAAGGGAACTTTAATCCTAAACAAGTTATGACAAGGGAAGTTCTTGCAACATTATTGTCTGGTTCTTATGGTGTTTTAAGTGGTGAAATTACCCCTGAAAAGACGGATTCAGATTCAACAGCTATTAGTATTACAAACACAACATCAACAGGTACAAAAGTATATGAAGCTATTGTTTCGATTGTACATGATGAGTTAGAAATCATTGAAATTCGTGATGGTGGCGGAAAGTTACATGTTTACGACGGAAGCAAAGCTACAATTACTAAAGGCAGTGAATCTCTTTCATTAACTGAAGTAAACAAAGGTATGGATGTAACCGTACACGAAAACGATGGTGACCTAGTTAAACTTGTTGTAAACAAACAGTTTGATAAGATTGAAGGTAATTTCTTCGCTAAATCGGATGCGCTTTCAGACGATAATGGTACATACCGAGTAATTACTGTTTCAACAGATGAAGGTAAAAAATATTTTAAAGCTTATGATTCAGCTGTTATTGTTAAAGACAGTGAGTCTGTAAAATTAGAAAATATCGAAATGGGTGACCAGCTGTACATCAGTGCTGAAGGTTTTGACGTTCGCGAAGTTGAAGCGTTTTCAAAGAAAACATTGGTCTCAGGCGTATTAAACCGTACTTCTGACTTCAAAAAAGGAAGCACAATTAGTGTTCAACTTGATAAAGGCAGCTTTATAGACCAAGTGATTGAAATGGACATTGAAGTTATTTCTAAAGGGAATACCATGAGCAAAGGGGACATTATTAATGTTACTCTTGAATATGGCAAAGTAACACGTGTTGAAGCGACAGGTATGAGCTCTGAACTTTCAGGGGAAATCCAGTCGATTTTAATCAGTGCGACACCACAAATTACCCTGTTAACAGCTGACCAAGAGTCAAAGGTTGTAAATATTAAACCAGACATGACATTTGTTAAAGATGGTGAAACGGGTAGTGGTGACATTTATGACCTAAGGCTGGAACAGAACGTTACAGTTAAAATGGACGGTAGTGGTGCCAATACAATTGTATTTAATAAACCTGTTGAAAAAACCAAGTTCAAAGCTGAGATCTTAGAAGTATTCCAATCTGCTAATCTATTAAAAGTTAAAGACGATGCAGGTCAGACATGGACCGTAAGTTTTAAAGAAGGGGCTACATTTAGCATTCTTGACTACGAAGTAGGCGGTTCTGTCTTTGTATTTGGTATTGAACTTTCAAGTGACCTATTTGAAGCTGAACTTGTTATTGGAATGCAGTAATAAGATAAATGTTTATTCATCTACAAAATGTAAGAAAAATATGATAGCCTAAAAATATACTGACGTCAGTCTCATTGAGACTGACGTCTCTTTAAGTAGACGACAAAGGGTGAAACTCATGAACTTCGTTCAACACACAATTAATAACTTCACAAAGGAAATCAAAGCATCACCTGTAAAACGTGCAATTATGCCTTTAGTTATACTTTTACTCGGCTTAATGGCGAGGGTTTGGTGGATCAGGACCATTCCGACAGACCAACTTTATGATTTTGATGCTTATTTTAGAATTGCTGAAAACATTTATCTTGGAAAAGGATTCACCTACGAAGGACACCCCATAGCTTTTCAGGGGATGTTTTATTCGTGGTCACTGGGCATCTTGTTTAAAATGTTTGGTACGGCTTCAGTGGCTTTAGCTAAGTGGATAAATATTGTTTATAGTTTATTGACCCTGGTTTTAGTTTGGCGAATTGTGTTAAAAATGACCCAGTCAAGTGAGAGGTCTGATGGACTTGCCTTAACTAGTATGGCTGTTGCCTCATTTTTACCGTCTCATATTGCCTACTGTAATGCGACTGGTACAGAGACATTAATGGCCCTCTTGTTAGCACTTCTTATATGGGTTCAAGCCAGTGACCTAAACGCAAAGTTTAAGTATCCACTACTGGGTGTACTCACTGGAATCTGTGCCCTTACAAAACCCTTCTATATGGCGTTTCCAGTTATTATTGCAATATGTGAGTGGATGAAAGAGAAAGACCTTAAATTAACCCTATTACGTGGTTTTATAGTTTATATCATTATGGCTGCTGTGATTGCACCTTGGACAATCCGTAATTACAATGCCTTTGGCCGTTTTATTCCGGTTTCATATAATTCTGGGTTTAACTTGTATATTAATAACAATCCTAATAATGTACATGGGGGATGGATGTCCTTTGATGACCTCTATAAAACACCCGAAATTGAAGCCATAATTGAGGAGCATCTTGAAGGTGGAAATAAGAGTATTAAGTTAGCTTCTGACATAGAAGTTGATTTAAAACCCCATGCAGTAAATTGGATCACTAATAACCCAATGGAGTTTGCTAAACTGGGTCTGATCCGAGTACATTCAACCTATTTTAATGGGGCATGGGATGTAGATGCTTGGACCATGAATAAACTTGCTGAAAAGCCATCAAACTTAACAGCAAAAGAAATCGAACGTAATAGGAACACATTTAGAGCAGTAAACGACATCCTATTAGGTATTTTAAGTGGATTTAGCTTAATGTTTATTATCGTTGGTATTCCAGCAGTTATAAAATCAGTATTTTCATTTAAGAAAACACTTGATCCGGGAATAGGCATAATGTTTATGCATTTAGCATTTCCTTCACTCGTATTTTTTGTATACGAAGGGCAACCACGATACAATCATTCATTATTATTTATAATGATCATGGTATTTGTAATATCAGTGGATCAGGTCGTGTCACTTTATAGCTTGAAAAGTGAATGAAAAAGGTAAATGTGAAACAAAAGTAAAATATACCAAAAAAGTAATGTATAGTTTTTTCTAATCATGCATAAACAAATGTTTATAGTGCTCTTTCGAACGATTTAAGCACCTGTTACAGAAAAGCAAGACCGAATATCAAGGTTTGGATAGAATTAGTTAAATGAATTACATATTGTAATAAATACAGTATTATAGAAATGAAACGCATACGACAAACACCCACAAATTGTGGGTGTTTTTTTGTTAAAGGACATACAAAAGTGGAAAATACAGCTATTGCAACATGAGAACAGATTCTCTATGATGGTGCAGAGGTAGTAGTTGAGAATGGTTTTCTATTTTCAGAATCATGTGAGGAGGTGCCCTTTAAATGGATAAGATAAAAAATAACTTAATGGTCAAAATGACCATAATGACATGTTTACTTGTATTGATTGTTGTAGCGGGTATTGGTGGTATAAGTTACTACTGGTCTTCAAAAGCACTTACATTTGAAGTAGAATCAAAACTTCGAGCTGAGCTAGATGGAGTAAAGTCAAAGTTTCAGCTCAAGCTAGAGAATACAGAAGCCATGTTAGAACTTGTTGGGGATACACCAACAATAAGTGCCTTTAAGAAAAATGATTTGATCGTTGAATCTAATAACAAAAAAAATGCACGCCTATTACTGGAAAATATGATCGAGCAAAAAGGTGAGTTACTTGAATCTATTTATATTGCTGACCCAAATGGCATTATTCAAATTGACAGTAATGGAGGTTCAAACGTTGGAATAGATATTTCCTCTAGAGCCTATTACCAGACTGCATTAGCTGGGGAGAACAACTGGAGTGAAATTTTGAATTCAAAATTTTCTGGAAATCCAATTCGTGTTTATGCCTATCCGATAAAAGATAAGTTAGGTCAAGACATAGGTGTCCTTGCTGCCGCGGTTAAAATGGAAACTTTGTTTGAGGTCCTGGATGGCCTGAAAATAGGTGAAAATGGATATGCTTATATGATTGATCAATCCGGTTTATTTGTTTATCATCCCAACTCAGATATCATGATGAAAAAAACAGTTCAAGATCTAGGGGTTTCTGAGCTTTCAGGAGCACTTCAAGACATGGTTGATGGAAAACAAGACCAAGTCATTTACACCCTTGAGGGGGTCACAAAACTAAACTTGTTTACCGGTTTAGATGGTTATTCTATTTCACTTAATGCAGACCAATCTGAGTATTTGGCAGGTCTGCATGAAATGCGTAAACAAATGATTTTATTCGGAACCTTATTCTTTGCATTAGGAATGTTAGTTGCCGGTTCTATAGCAAGATACATAGTAAAACGTATAAGAAATATGCAAAATATCATGAAGCTTGCAGCAGAGGGTGATTTAACTGCTGAGTTTGTCTTAGGTGGAAAAAGACCTGCCGACGGAGACGAAGTTGCGCAAATGGGTATGTCTTTAAACGCCATGATAGATGGGTTTAGGGAAATGATCATTCAGATTATGCGTACAGCTGAACTTCTTTCAACAAGCAGCCAACAACTTTCAGCTTCGGCTGAAGAAGGGGGACAAGCAGCTGAGGAAGTAACTGCGAATATTGAAGAAATTACTGCTGGAAGTGAAGAGCAGTCTAACCACGTTGAAGCTACAGACGAAGTTGTAGGAACAATGAAAACCCAATTAGATATGTCTGGAGATTCAACTAAGCAGATGGTGGATGAATCCATGCAGGTTTTAGAAACAACCAGTCAAGGGCAGACACAAATGCGTAAGACCATAAAACAAATGGATGCCATTCGTGTCAGTAGTGAACAAACAATTAAAGTTATACATGCTCTAAATGAACAGTCCTCTCATATTGGTGCTATTTCTGAAACCATTTCAGATATAGCAGACCAAACCAATCTTCTAGCATTAAATGCTTCTATAGAAGCAGCACGTGCTGGAGACCAAGGGCGTGGATTTGCTGTAGTAGCTGAAGAAATAAGAAAGTTAGCTACTGAGTCTATGGAATCTGCAACGGGGATTAATGCCTTGATTTCTCAAATTCAGTCCGAAATTACAATGGCAACCAGCCTTATCAATGCAGAGAATGACGCCATCCATGAGGGCATACAGACCATTGCACATACTGAAAAAGCTTTTGATGCAATCTTCACCCGTGTAGAAACAACCAATTCGCTCATTGAAGATGTTGCTACAACCATTGAACATACACAGGGGTATGGAGATCGTGTTTCAGAAGCAATGGCTTATATTCGTCAAGTGACCCTTGACTCGACTCAAAGTGCACAATCCGTATCTGCATCAGCTGAAGAACAGAATGCGGTTGCACAAGAAATTGCCAGTGCGTCTGACCAACTTTCATCTATGGCTCAAGACCTACTTGACCGCATCACGCGATTTAAGGTATAAAACTTATGTATATGTTCAAATGTTCGAACAAGAACAAATGGCATTAAATTACACAAAATTAAATCGTTTGGTATTAATTTAACAACAAACTGACCTAAGTCAGTCAAAAGAAGGGATTTCCAATTATGGAATCCCTTTTGTTTTGCCCAAAAGTATACTCAGATCTTCATATATTTAATTATTTTATAGGTGGTTAGTATGTTTGAATAGTTAAATATCGAACCTTTCGACAAAAACCGACATAGGGTCATGGTACTATGCCCCTAGCAGATAGTATATTTGAAAAATATGCCTTCATTGTTCGATGTCTAATCTTTGTTTTACATCTAAATTCGACATTTAATTCAGTATTTTTACAATAAAAGGACATTTACCAACATTTTCAGGACAGATGTCGACTTGCAGTACGTCAGAGTTTTACATATCATAGAATTCGAATATATTAGAGAGAGCATTAACAGATATTATAGGGAGGTTCATCGTGAGTAAGATTCGGAATAATCTTATGGTGAAGATGACATTGATGTCGTGTTTACTTGTGATCATAGTTGCCGCTGGAGTCGGGTCTATCGGGTATTATTGGTCATCACAGGCAGTTACAAGTGAAGTGGAAGCAAAACTTAAAGCTCAACTTACAAGTGTCAAAGCTGATTTTGAGCTTAGATTAGACAATACGTCTATGTTGTTAGATGTCATCGGTGATACACCAACTGCAAAATCATTATCAAGTCATGATTTCAGTACATCAACTGCAAAGTTAGATCAAGCAAAAGCACTTCTATTTGATATGAGGAGCAAAAACACTGAATTACTTGAGACTATATTCATTGCAGATCTAAACGGTATTATCAAAGCAGATAGTAATGAAGATGCATATGCAGGCATCGATATTTCAAGCAGAGGTTACTTCAAGACGGCACTTGGAGATAAGGCTGTATGGAGTGACATAATTGAATCTAAAGGAACAGGTCGTCCAGTAAGGGTATATGCATATCCAATCCATAACAACCGTGGTCAAATGACTGGTATATTAGCTGCTGCAGTTAAGATGGATGCATTATTTGAACAATTAGCAGCCATGAAAATCGGTGATAATGGCTATGCCTATATGATTAATGCCGATGGACTATTTGTATTCCATCCTAACGAAGAAATTATGTTAAAGCAGACTATTCCAGATTTAGGTGTTCCAGATTTAACTGAGGCTATGATTGATATGGTAGCTGGTAAAGATGGTGAAGTTGTTTATACATTTAACGGTGTTACAAAACTTAATCTCTTTACTGGTTTTGATGGCTACTCCATTTCATTGAGTGCAGATCAAGCTGAATACTTAGCTGGCCTACATCATATGCGTAACCAAACATTAATATTTGGTACGGTTCTCTTTCTAGTGGGTCTTATTGCAGCTGGTGGAATATCCTTATACATTGTTAAACGAATCAGAGCAATGCAAAATGTAATGAAAGAAGCATCTGCGGGCAATTTAACAGTACAGTTTACCAACTCAAAAGGGATTAGACCTACAGATGGGGACGAAGTGGCTCAAATGGGCATGTCTCTAAATGAAATGTTAAATGGTTTTAGAGATATGATCGTAGAAATTATGAAGACTACAGAGGTTCTGTCATCAAGTAGCCAACAGTTAGCTTCATCTGCTGAAGAGGGTGGACAAGCTGCTGAAGAAGTGACTTCAAACATTGAAGAAATTACTGCTGGAACAGAAGAACAATCTAATCATGTAATGAATACTAAAGACATTGTAATTGACATGAAAAATCAGCTGGACCGATCAACGGATGCAACCAAACAAATGGTTGAGGAATCCTCTTCTGTATTAGAAACAGCTAAATTGGGTCAAACACAAATGCAAAACACAGTGAAGCAAATGGATGCGATCCGTGTAAGCAGTGAGCAGACCATTAAGGTTATAAATGCACTTAACGAGCAGTCTAGTCAAATCGGAAATATTTCTGACACCATTTCAGACATTGCTGATCAGACCAACCTTTTAGCACTAAATGCATCTATAGAAGCTGCCCGTGCAGGGGAGCATGGTCGTGGTTTTGCAGTTGTTGCTGAAGAAATTAGAAAACTCGCAACTGAGTCCATGGATTCTGCTTCCGGAATCAATGATCTAATCAGTAATATTCAGTCAGAAATCACTATGGCGAGTGCCTTAATTAATGCTGAAAACAGTGCCATTCATGAAGGTATACAAACCATCGATAAAACGGGTGAAGCCTTTGACAATATTACAGGCCGTGTAGAAGTTACCAACACGTTAATTGAAGAAGTTGCAGGTGCAATTGAAAGTACCAGCTTGTTTGGAAATCGTGTAAACGAGTCAGTCGAGTTTATATCTTCAGTTGCTCAGGAGACAACTGCCAGTGCTCAAGAAGTTTCAGCTTCTGCTGAAGAGCAAAATGCGGTTTCACAGGAAATTGCCAGTGCTTCGGAACAGCTTTCCAACTTGTCACTAGACCTTATGAACCGTGTTGCAAAATTCACCGTTTAATGGTTTAAGCGTGTCTTATTATCTAGATTGTATTGAAAAATTATATTATGTAAGCGCCAGTCGAGTAATCGGTTGGCGCTTTTTTATTGGGTTCCAAGTCAATAGTTGAGGTGCCATCTTTACAGATTACACTCCATTACTGTTTTTGGAGAGAAATACAACTGCACAGAAGCTCATAGTAAATGTAAGCATTTTAAACAAGCAAGGGACATCTGGCTATTAAGTTTGAGTATAAGCCTAAGTATAAGAAACAATATTTAAGACTTTCATAAGGAAATTATTGGTCATGGACTTTGGGTATCATGGTATAATAAAACATATTTTCTGTTGGAGGTGAAACTGGTGAATATACCTAATATACTAACTGTAATTCGACTCATTTTAATACCAATTTTCATCTATTATTACAGCATAGGCCAACCAATAATCGCACTTGGAATTTACTTAGTTGCTGGAGTCACCGATGTACTTGATGGTTATATTGCTAGACGTTTTAATATGTCAACTAAACTTGGAACAGTTCTTGATCCACTGGCAGACAAGTTGATGTTGATAGCGGCACTGGGATGTCTTACCTATTCGCAGCTGATTCCACAGTGGGTTCTTTATGTAGTTCTTCTTAAAGAGCTTGCCTTAATTATTGGCGCTGCCATCATGTACTTTGGACACATCAATCGTGTTATTCCTTCTAATGTATTTGGGAAAGTTGCCACACTTGTCTTTTACATTGCTGTTGCAACTTCTTTACTAGAAGCAAAACCAATTTACCGTGATGCAACTATGACGGGAGCAGTGGTTATAACATTTATAGCTTTTTGCAATTATCTCTACTTATACTATAGGGATCATCCCAAAAGGGATGTGAACCAACTTGGATCATAAAAAATCCGCAGTCACGATA
>Ga0070724_10001944_pt1 | contig 11875 bp, 6 predicted proteins | sample tdDd001_FD_67278 | JGI IMG/M metagenome (GOLD analysis project Ga0070724, IMG submission 67278) | Marine sediment microbial communities from the Atlantic coast under amendment with organic carbon and nitrate - tdDd00.1 | ecosystem: Environmental > Aquatic > Marine > Coastal > Sediment | place...
AAACGAGCGAAAAGAAGTTGAGCGCATTGCCGCACTGGTAAGCTTCTTCGAACTTAATACCTGTTTAAGCTACAACCTATCAGCGTATTTTGATGATACTCAAGTGCCAAACGAATGTGGGCACTGTAGTGTTTGTGAAGGAAACGTGGCTAAGCTTAGCTATTCAACTCCAATTCCTAAACCAAATTTTGACCAAGTATCTCAAGCCATGACGGCTCTCAAAACCTATTTAAACGGTAAATTTGAAGGCGCTATTACTTCATCTATTTATTGCCGCTTTCTAACCGGTATGACCATGCCGTTGTTCACTCGCTTAAAAATAAGGCAGATCAAAGGGTTTGGTATCTGCGAACACTGCCGATATGCTGATGTGAAGGCTGCCGTAGACACGATAAATCAGTGAACGTAGCAAATACGTTAAATCTAATTTATAGTGTTGAATGAATCACAATTAGCAAGTGGTAAAGGAAAAGATGACGCTAATTCAGGGACAAGAACAAACTTCTAAAGGATCGCTAGTAGTAGTTGGCACCGGTATTAGCGTTGCGGGTCAAATGACAATCGCGACCAAAAGCCACATCGAAAATGCAGACATTGTGTACATGGGGATTATGAATAAAATTGGCGAGCACGTGGTCACCAATACTAATCCCAACAGCGTGTCGTTAGACGACCTTTATCAAGAAGGTAAATCTCGCGCTGTCACCTATTCTCAAATGGCCGACCGCATCGTTCAGTCTGTTGTGGAAGGCAAAAAGGTATGTGTGGCTTTTTATGGACATCCAGGCGTATTTGTTACTCCCTCCCACGAAGCTATTCGACGAGTACAAGCGCTCGGCTTAGAGGCAAAAATGCTGCCTGGAGTATCTGCAGAAGACTGCTTAATTGCTGATTTAGGTATAGATCCTTCTCGCTTTGGTTGTCAGTCTTATGAGGCCACGCAGTTTTTATTCCGCGATTACCGCATTGACCCCCACATGACACAAATCATCTGGCAAATTGGTTTAGCTGGAGAAGCCACGCTAAGCGTATTGGATGCCAACCACAGTGAATCTGGGCTTGCAATGCTGACTGACATCCTGGGCGAGCACTACCCAGATGATCACGAGCTGATTATTTACGAGGCCGCTACCCTGCCCTTGTGTGAGCCAAAAATACAAAAAGTGTTGCTTTGCGAATTACCATTCGCCAAACCAACATTAATTTCGACTCTAGTTGTACCCTCACTTGGCATGCCAGCATACCGTCAGGATCGTTTGGCAAAGCTAGGTTTAACTGAGCAGCAAGTCATTGACTTTAGATCTACGAAAGTAAACTAAAAGGAAAAAACGACATGGCAAAGAAAACAATTGTAGATTTCTTGGTTGAGTTAGACAGCAACAGCAAACTGATGGAAGCGTATAAACAAGACCCTGTAGGCACCGCGGAGACGTATGGTTTGTCGGGTGAAGATCTACAACTTATTAAAGACCAAGACTGGGACGAAGTAGCCAAACGCTTTGACGATACTAGCAAAGCTACCCGTGTAATTAGCTACTAGTTTCTATCTTGCTTAGCAAGCTGAAGTAGAAAGTGAAGCGCCGTTTTAAATGCATCTTGGCTATCGTTTGTTTTACGATGGCGCTTCCTGCTTTTGCGTTTTTAAAAGCGCCGCTCAATACGTCTTCATCGGTAACAACCCTAGATGAATTAAAGCAACGAATTCAAAACAACGATGAATCTGTAGAAACCACATTCAACGAACTGGGCGTTTTCTTTGACACCCATCCTAATGCGTTCCAACAGTCCCGTTTTTTCAATTTAAAATCCTACAAACACATTCTAGAACAAGACCTTGTAGCAGGTTACGAAACGCTGCTAGAAGCACGAAAACTCGCCAAGAAAGGCGGCAATACCATGGCGCTGGCAGAGTCTTTTCGCTTAGAAGGGCTTATTCTTGATTTGTCAGGTGAGCACGCTCTCGCACTAGAAGCACTCAATAAATCCCTTGCCGCTTTCATTGAAGTAAATAGCGACAACGCGCTACTTGTTTATAGTGCAATGGGTAACCTGTATATGTCGCTGCAAAACTATGAAATGATGTTGCAGTTAGGTCGCAATTACCTTGCCGCAGCGCAACGATTGGGTGATAAAGAAAACAAAGCCATCGCATACTTTTTCCAAGGCTTTGCCCAAACAGAATTGGGCGATTATCAATATGCCAAAATAAGCCTTCTGCTTGCCGAGGAGCTGTTCAAGGAAGTTCACTACCCCTTCATTGGCATTGTTCACACTAAAATGGCCGAGCTTTATATTGCCCAAGGCAATCTTACTGAAGCGCTCACCATGTTAAATCGCGCGGCCGAGTCAGACCGCAAAGTTGGTTTTAAGTACAACGAAGGGTCGAGGTTATTGCGGTTAGTGGACATTTACGTTCTGCGAGACCAGATTGACTTAGCAATTAGTGAGCTAGAAAGTGGCTTAAAAAAAGACGCGATTAAAAACGACAAAGCAGTGGTGCTTAGCTTACTCGAAAAGCTCATTTCACTACTTGAGACAACTAACAACTTTGAAGCCGCGTTAGAGTACTCCAAGCTGTACCACAAAACCTACGAAGAAAGCTTTAATGAGCAGCAGTCGCGATTGTTAGCCCTTAACCGGGTACGCCTTTCTATTTCCGAAAAAGAAGAAACCATCAAGCTTCTTGAGAAAGACAACCAGCTTAAAGAACAGCGCAACCTTATTCAGAAAAAGCAAAATACTTTTCAGCTGTATTTTATTGGTTTTGTAATCCTGTCATTAGGCTTAGTAGTGGGCTTGTGGCTAAGAACCCGCAGTCAGCGTAAGGCGCTTGATACACTAACCCAAGACCTACAAAAAGCGACGAAAGCGAAGTCTGATTTTCTTGCGCGTATGAGCCATGAAATTCGCACGCCGCTAAATGCAATTATCGGCCTCACCAAACTTTCGCAAAGGGCAGCAGAAGATAAAGAACAACAGACGAACCTTATTCAAATTGAAGGCGCGTCACAAACCCTTTTAAGCATTATAAATGACATACTCGACTTTTCGAAAATAGAAGCGGGCAAGCTTGATATCGAATCGACTCAGTTTAATTTAGATGCACTAGTGAACCAGACCATTAGGCTGCACTTAGGGCGCGCCGAAGAAAAGCATATTGAACTTATCCAACACATTTCACGCGATGTGCCTTTGAACCTTATTGGCGACCCTCTGCGCATACAGCAAATTCTGAGTAACTTGGTCAGTAACGCCCTGAAGTTTACCGAAGATGGACTAATTTCGGTGAGCGTGAGATGCACGCATAATGTAGAAGATATTCAGCTTGAGTTCGAAGTTAAAGATACGGGAATTGGACTAAGCAGCACACAAAAAGCGCTGTTATTCCAACCATTTAATCAAGGTGATGAATCTATATCTCGTCGATATGGTGGTACAGGCCTTGGCTTGGCAATTTGTAAGCAGCTTGTCACATTAATGGGCGGTGAGATATGGGTTGAAAGCCAACTTGGAAAAGGCGCCAGCTTTCACTTTACTGTAACCGTGAGGCAAGACGCTTCTCAACAAATTGTGTCACCTTCCAAGCAACTTTCATCACTAAAAGTGCTTATCGCCGATGACATTGGTGTATCGCGCGACGCAATAACCGAAGCCCTTTCAGTTGCCAACATTAGAGCGGACGTGGCTACGGGAGGCAAAGAAGCAATTGCCAGAATGCGCGCAGCAGTGGGTAACAGTGCGCCTTATGATGTGCTTATTTTAGATTGGAATATGCCCGACATTGATGGGTTAGAAGTGGCAGCCATCATGAAACAAGAGTTCTCAAGCAAGCCGCCCAAAGTGATCATGCTATACGCATTCGAATCGCCTCGCATGCGAGAACAAGCCAACCAACTTGGCATTCGCACTTTCATTAAAAAGCCTTTCAGCACCAGTGAGCTTGTAGACAAGCTGCAAGAGCTTTGCTTGAACGTAAACACAAAAACGTTACCTTCAGACGCGGCACCTGTACCAAAACTACGTGGTACAAAAATTCTTTTTGCAGAAGACAATACGCTAAATCAGAAAGTTACCCTGGGTCTGTTGAACGATACACATGCCACCATTGAAGTAGTAAGTAACGGTCTTGAAGCCATAAAAGTGTTACGTGAAGGTAATACCTTTGACGTGGTATTAATGGATATTCAAATGCCCGTAATGGACGGGTTAACTGCCGCTAAGAAAATTAGAGAAGAGCTAAAATTAACATTGCCAATCATTGCGATGACAGCTCACGCTATGCAGCAGGACATTGATAAAAGCCTTAGCGCCGGTATGGATGGTCACATTAACAAGCCCGTTGACCCCAACCGCTTTTTTGACGTTTTGGTAGAAGTACTGAATAAAAAGAAGTCGTCAGCGACCACTGAAATTGCTAACGAAGTAAAATTAGAGAAATCCTCATTAACTTCCCTAGACAAACCCAAAGCACTACAAGCGGTAATGGGTGATGAAGCCCTCTATAATGACTTACTAAACGATTTTCTGGCGCTAGAAGATGAGCTTAATGCGCTTAAACAAGCCATTGATACTCGAGACTTCCCTTCTATTGCGCGAAATGCACACATCTTCACAACAGCTCTTCGATACATCGGCGCTTTTACGCTTGCTGAACTGACAAGCTCAATAGAGATAGCCATAAAGAATAACGAGCACAAAACAGCTGATAGATTTAGTAACCAATTAGAAACGCTACACAGCGCTTTATTGGAATTAAGAGAAAAAGTTAAGAAAATGGTAAGTTAAAGAAAAAACGGAAAGAACGCTCCAGTTACTCTCGCGCTATGAATGTTAGTTATACTTGTTCAGCTGTGGTGAAAGCTTTGGATAAAAAATGACCTTAAACATCCCTTGTTCTTATAATAACTACGTCTGGTCAAAGTCTGCCATAGCCTACCTAAAAAACAAACTCGGGCATTGACAGTAAACATAACAAAGCCCGCACAAGATGCAGGCTCATAGTTAAAAAGGTTGAGCTAACCGCTACCGGTTATTACTCGTCTGACTCTTGCGAGGCATACTCATTTTTCATAAGCCACGCATACGCCGTCGTAAAAGCGGTTTCTTGAAACTGCTTTAAGCCAGTGTCAGAAAAAGGCACAGCAAGCGGGTTTCTGCGCAGCGATTCTTTGATATCTGTTGGGCTAAATATTACAACTTTAAGCCCTTCAATCAGTTCAATAGCAGCTTCTAGCTTGAAGCCAATTGCACTACCCGCAAACTTACCTTTGCTTTGACGCTGACGAATTATTACAGCATCAATTTTGTAGTCTTCTACAAGTTTAGCGAAAGTGCTTTGAAAGCTTTTTAGCCCCTTTGCACTAGTATCAGCAAGCGTTAAACGGCGCGTACGGCAATCTGGCAAATGAAACAAACCGTCAGCCAGCGACACTAAACTAACAATTGCTTCATTACCTTTTAAATCTACACCACAGACTTTCATATTTATTCCTAATTACGTTTGCCTGTCATTATAACGCGTTTCGCACCATTTGAATCATCAAGTGGAAGGGCTTTCCCCCCTAATAGATAATTTAACTTAGCACCGATTGGATTGTGTCTTTTGACAGCGGCTTAACAAAATGCTTATCGAATCCTGCAGCTTGTGAATCCTCTACGTATTTTTCTGAGCCCCACCCGCTTTGCGAATAGAACTTAACATTCTCTGCTTCAGGTACGGCTTTCAGCATTTTGACAAGTTCATATCCATCAATATCCGGCATGCCGATATCAAGAAACACAAAGTTAGGTTTGAAAGCTTTAAATTCATCCACAGCGTCTTTTGGAGAAGTAACCCCTAAAGCCGTCACGCCCATAGACTCTGCCAATAAGCAGTATGCGTCGATAAGATCGGCATTGTCGTCAACGAACATAACTTTACTTTTACTTTGGATTACAGGCTCGACTTTCTGAACATCAGACTGCTCATACGCCATTTTAGAAATGGGTAATCTAACTTCAAAAGTACTTCCTCGACCTAACCCTTCGCTCATCACCGAGACTTCACCGTGATGCAACATAACCAGCTTGCTCACCAAGGTAAGCCCTATTCCCAGACCACCTTTTGTATGGGTAGAGTGCGCTTCTATTTGGGTGAACATGTTGAATACGTCTTTAAGCCTGTCTTCGGGTATGCCCATGCCGTTATCTTTAACAGCAACAACAACCATAACGCCTTCTTCTCTAATATCTACGCTTATCTCTCCAGCCTCATTGGTGTACTTAGCCGCGTTGTGGATAATGTTCGAGAAAATCTGGCTTAAACGAGCTTTGTCACCGTAAACCGTCACATCTTTTTGAAGATAGTTTACAGTCAAGTGATGTTTCTTAGCTTTGACTTGTTGCTCGACGATTTCAAGAGAGTCTGAGAGCACGTCTTGAATGCTTAGCTTTTCGAACTCAAGCTTGACCTTACCTCGTGTAATTCGCGATACATCCATCAAATCGTTGATAAGTTTGGACATGTATTCAGCTTGACGATTGATAATAGCGGTAACTCTTTTGCGCGTTTGATCGTCGTCTACCGTTTCTAAAATACTTGCCCCTGACATAATGGGCCCCAACGGATTTCGTAATTCATGGGCTAATGTTGCTAGAAATTCATTTCTGTAATTATCTTGTTTTTCAAGCTCTTGAATATTGTTATGCATGCGCTCTTGCACATCCAGCGCATAAACCAGAAACATTCTGTTGAGACGATTGGCAGTATCGACATCCGCATTATCAAAGCTCGTCGAGCGCCCTTTAATGGTACGGGTATGGATAGCAAACGATGCTCTAGGTTTAAGCCGTTCAGCTTTTGGAGCATCTTCAGACTTTTCGTCTTTAGCGCCAATCCACTTTTGAACTCGATGGGTTTCCTTCCTAAACCAAGCAGTAAAGTACTGTTTCTTTTCAAACAAAGGAATAATCATGATGCCAGCAATGCCGTACTGACGGGCTTCTGGGTAATCCTCATAAAGCGAGTCGTTGGTGTAAGGGAACCCTCCCTGGCTGCTCACTTTGGAGAAGATTTCTTTAATAAGCTCTATCGGTAAGGTAGAACCTAAAGTGATGGTCTCGTACTGTGAATAGTAGACAAACCCTGAACTATTCAGCGCTTCTAAAAATGCTTTTTCACCGCTTTTAACTACACGACTGATAGGGTTTGCTGGGCCTATCCTGTCTAGCATGGCATCCACAGCATCGTCGGTTGCACTCTTCTTACGTTTCGCGATCTCTTCTTCTTTCGCTAACAAATGCCAACTAAACAGCTGGCTCAGGTTTTCACATTGCAACCTGACGTCTTGTGGAATATAGCTTGGTTCCCGATGATGACACGAAATAAGCCCGTACAGCTCACCGTCTGTCACCAAAGATATCGAAAACGAAGCGCGTAAACCTTGGTTTCTTATATATTGGAGATGGATGGGCGAGAACGTCCTCAGCAGCGAGCGAGTAAGATCGAGCGGCTCTCTTCCCGACTCCCCGGGGGAAGGTAATAACTTTGCAGACGGTAATTCTGTATCAGGAGTTAGCCTTACCCAATTCGTTTTGTACAGCTCCCTTGCTTGCCTTGGTATATCTGACGCAGGAAAATATAAATCTTGATAGGAATCCATATCTTCTGCTTTAGCTTCCGCTATCACTTTCCCCGAGTAGTCTTCATTAAATTTGTAAAGCACTACCCTGTCCATATTGGTGAGATACCGAATGGTGGACACCATTTCATGCGCCATATCTCTTAGCGAAGTCATTTCTTTAAAGCGCGGCGCAATGGACATAGCGTAGAGCTTAATAAATTGCTCTGCACTGTAGGTGTCTCTGAATTCAGTAGCAGGCTCTAGCTCAACCACATAGTGATGCCCTGAATCATAAACCACCGCAAGATAATCTATCGCCGCGCCATCCTTTAAAAGCGAGTCTTTTAAATGAAGTTTTATAGGCAGCCTAATCTTAGTTTTGGTAACCCTATCGAAGGTCTCTTCTAGAAATGCTCGCTCATCTGTGTCAGATGAAAGAATATCCAAAAAGTGTTTGCCAATGAGCTGCTCTATGAAAACGGCGTCGCAGTTCTCACTGACAATCGAAATCTTTAAGTCTTCGTAACTGAACGCAATCAGGAAACCATAGCTTTGTATGCTTTCAGGAATATGTATTGGCTCATCTTCGCAACGTTCGAAGTTAAAATGTGGAGGGGGCTGTGACATGGGGGTCCTGAAATCCGAGCAATAAATTATACTTTAGTCTAAATCCGGGACCTATCATATCGTACAACATGTTGATAGTTAACTTTTTCATCAAGAGCCTATCGGATTAATAAATTCGCAAATGCCCCAATACATCTGCGAAAATACCCTATATAGGCTGCACAGGTTACTATTTAACAGTCACCTTCGCGGCTTCCAACTATTTGCAGCCTTTAATTTAAAGCGTTCAGCTTTATTAGCCTTCCACCTTCTTTATCTTCAAGTACATAGATATTACCCATGCTGTCTTGCTCGACTTCGCGTACCCGCTTGCCCCACTCGTAGCGTTCCGCTTCTTCAACCTTCCAGTTACCTTCATCGTCTTTGTTAAAGGCAACACGCACCAGCGCTTTTGAAGACAAGCCGCCTATAAAGCCATTTCCCTTCCAGTCGCTAAACTTTTCTCCTTTGTAAATGATAAAACCGGCAGGGCTAATGGCAGGCACCCACGCCAATTCAGGCGACTTAAAGATAGGGTAGTCTTCGTGGTTAGGAATTTTTACACCTGAGTAATGGTCGCCCTGCGACACCGCTGGATAACCATAATTGCGACCGCGTTCAATAATATTGAGTTCATCACCATGGCGCGGCCCCATTTCATGTGCCCATAAATTGCCTTGTTCATCAAAATCGATGCCCAGCGGGTTGCGGTGACCTAACGTCCAAATTTGCTCTGTCACACTGCCTTGCCCATAAAACGGATTATCTTCAGGCACACTACCGTCATCGTTTAAGCGCAGCACCTTACCCAAATTCATTGCCATGTTTTGAGCAGGCGTGAATTTCTGCCGCTCGCCCGAGGTAATAAACAAATAGCCTTCTGGTGAAAACGCCATGCGGTGAGAGTAATGCCCGTTGCCGGTCATTTTGGGCGACTGACGCCAAATTAGCTTTCTATCAGACAGCGCTGCCCCACTATCCGAAATGGTAAGCGTGGCGCGTTCAATTACTGCACCACTGAACGCATCATCTTTCTCATCCCTTTCTATATATGAAATATAAATAGTGTTATTAGACGCAAAATCAGGGTGGATAATTACGTCACCCAAGCCACCTTGCCCGCGAGCAACAACACTTGGCACGTTGCTTACGGAAAAGCGTTTTTGCTGATTTTTATCAAGCAACCACAACTTGCCTGCTTTTTCTGTTACCAAGCTATGTCCGTCGGGTAGAAAAGCCATTGCCCAAGGGCTATCGAAGGAAGCCTGAACATTACCCGTTACGGTAGTGCCTTTACTGCCCTTCATTTCAAGTTGCTCCGACGAATTAGATTGAGCCGAAGCAAAAAAAGACGTGGCAAAGAGTGTAAGTAAAAGCGCTATTTTTTGTCGCGCGTATAGGGTCTGCATGAATTTTGTTTGCATTGTAGTTTTAACCTTATTGAAGGTTCGCGTACGGCTAAACACATTATTAATGTGCCACGCAAATAGTTATGGTTAGGGGTGATTACGTTAATTTGTTTGGTTGGGTTTACATTATTCCGATAGTTGCTTAGGTGTATTTTCCGCCCACAACTAGCCTCGGTGCTTTTGATTAAATAACGTATTAGTCCATCACTCCACAACGCCCAAAGTAACACATCAAACCTAATTAAACTTTTCTTCATGTCTCAGCGACATTTCGGCGACATCTGCTTTGTTAATCTTCATGTGTTTCAACAAACTCAATTAACTTATTAAGGTAATCACATGAGAAAACAAAACAAATTGATATCCTGGCTAAGTCACAGAGGGGCAACAATATGAATAAGCAAGTAAAGTCCCGCTCCATATTGGGTTTATGCGCTGTTTTATTTGTTTTCCCGCTTATTTCCCATGCCGACGAATCGCCCGGTGCACTGACGATAGTGGTTAAGGATCAAGTCACTGAACGACCAATTCCCAGCGCTCTAATCACGCTTAAAGAACGTGAAACTGCCTCTACCCAAACACTTGAGACTAACGAGCAGGGTCGAATAATGGTTGATGAGCTCAACCCCGGGCTCTATTCAGTGAATGTAAGTAAGGCAGGGTTTGCCTCGTTATTTGAACCCAGCATTCGCGTTATTACACGAAAGAACGTTAGGCTTGATTACGAGCTAAGAGCTGAATCTATAGAAGTCGTTGAAGTAAGAGCCCAACAGTCTGATTTATCGTCGTCAGCCTCTAATGTTTACATTGATAGAGAATCACTGCGCAGCGCGGTTGGAGGCGGAGCCGACCCACTTTTGTCGCTAGACGGTTTACCTGGACTCGCTTCTGCGAGCGAGTTTGCGAGCTTCAGCGTGCGCGGAAGAGGCCCAAGAGACAACCTGATATTCGTAGACGACTTCCCGTTTGATAAAGCCATTCACTTCGACGCAACCCTAGGTGAAGAAGAAGATGTTGGCGGCGGCGGTAGATTCTCCATCTTTGCGCCCAATGTTATTAGTGGTGCTGAATTTTCTCCGGGTGGCTGGGGCCCTGCATATGGCGGTCGCGCAGCATCTCTGCTTAAGTTAGATGTGGCAGATGGCAACCCAAGCCCTTCCGCTAGTTTTCGCTATGACCTTGCCGGTTTTGAGGTAGGTTACGATGGCCCAACCGGCATTACTGAAGATTCAACATTGCTTGTTTCTGCAAGACGATTGGACTTTGGTGAACTCTTTGAAACCATTGACGAACTGGACATTGGTAACCCTGTATTACGCGACGTCATAGTAAAGTCTGTGATACCTGTAAATCAAAACCATGCGCTTGAAGTGCTACTAATAGACACTTATGAAGACTACGAAAGAAATGTGAGCCATGTTTTTGCATCGCCAAATTTTGAAGATGTAGCGCTACTTAATTTCAAACAAGACAGCGACCTGTATGGTTTAACACTACAATCACTTATTGGTGATAATGCGGTTTGGACTAATAGAATCTATTATCGAAAAAGTGACAAGGTGAGTTCAGAAGGTGAAGCCTTCCCTGATCAGGCTCCAGAAGGCGCACCTGCATCAGATTTTCCCGTGCGCGAGAACATCATAACAATTGGTGAAAATGAAACGGAGATTGGATGGCGCACCGATTTTGAAACAATAAATCAATGGGGATTATTTAGTGCGGGCGCGCGGTTAACTCAAATTGAGCTAGATTACGACACTGTGCTAGACGGTGATTGGATTAGATACGTATACGACGACGATGATTTTAGAGCCAATCCTGAGCAGCGCTACATTGTGCTAACGCCTGAAAACATCAATTCTTCTATACGTCGAAAAGAAACAAACTATGCGGGCTATGTCGACCAAAAATTTGAGTTCAGTGATTGGGATTTCAGCACAGGATTACGTGCCGAGCGCGATGGCTTTGCCGACCAAACTGTTGTATCACCTAGGTTTAGCGTCAACTGGCAGCCTACTACCTCAACACGATATTTTGCAACAGCTGGTCAATTCTATCAGTCTCCGCGATATTTAGAGCTGGCAGCCAATGAATCGAACAAGCTGAAAAATGAGAAAATAACGCATACGAGTGTAGGCTTAAAACACACTATAACTAAAGATTGGTCGGTGTTGGCGGAAGCGTACTATCAAAATTTAGAAGATTTAGTGGTAGACCTTGATAGAGCAAATGGTACCTTTGCCAATATTGGCGACGGTT
>Ga0070724_10001945_pt1 | contig 11872 bp, 7 predicted proteins | sample tdDd001_FD_67278 | JGI IMG/M metagenome (GOLD analysis project Ga0070724, IMG submission 67278) | Marine sediment microbial communities from the Atlantic coast under amendment with organic carbon and nitrate - tdDd00.1 | ecosystem: Environmental > Aquatic > Marine > Coastal > Sediment | place...
AGATGTGTACTGTACTTTAAATAAATACTATGAATGTCGCACTGCATAAGATTCTTTTTTTGATGTATGACCTAATGTAGAAAATAAATTCAGCTTTTTCAATTCACCTAATTTTTAATTTGAGATTGTATCTTTCAGAAGCTTCCATATTCTTGATGATATGCAAGCTTCTGATAGCTCAATTGTTATTAGATTGCACAACTATTGTTTCATTGAATTGACGAACTTTGCTTACAATCATTTTCTTCTTTTTTTATACTCGAAGGACAGCAAGAGGTTTTTACTTGAGGTTTTGAGCAACAAGATTTCTTAATTACTTCTGAGCTTGAATTGGAATTTTGTTGATCATTTTTTCTATTCAAATTATTGGTATAAATCAACATACCCAAGGTTAGGACTGATACAATCCAAAGAAAAACTTTAGATTTTCTGTTTTTAGCTACGATTTGTTCCGACTTTGCTTCGCAACAAGAATTGCTCTTTTTGAAATACAAACGATAAAATCCCATGGCTAAGGATATAAAAGCCACTGCAATAAGATAGGGTTGAATTGCATGCAAAAAACTTAACTGACTGGCTCCTATACCGATTGAAGCCAAAACTCCAGCTAAAACTGGCGCTCCACAACAGGTCACACTTCCTAATACGGCCAATAGGGTGGCTCCTACTCCGGCTAAAGTTGATTTCTCCTTCTTCATTTATAACTTATTAAATTGAAAACATATTTAATAAGTCGGAGAACAATTAAAAAAGATGCAAAAACAATAAAAAAAATAAAATTAAAATGTAACTATCTTTATTTTTCCTTACTAAATAGATAACAATAAAAACTTATACATTGAAAAAGGAAGATCAATTTAATCAGATACTATCGGAAAATAGTGATCGCATACAGAGGATATGCCGCTACTATAATTCGAATACCGAGGATCAGAAAGATATGTACCAGGAAGTGCTGGTGAATATCTGGAAGAGTTTGGACAATTTTAGAGGCGATTCGGCTATCAGCACTTGGGTTTATCGTGTTGCCGTAAATACTTCGCTAAGCTTTACGGGTAAAAGCTACAAGCAAATGAAGCTGATCGTCAGCACTGATACGCAAAACCTCAGCTCCATACTGGACGATGAAGGTTTGGAGGACAAGCAAAAAGAGGAAAGCCAATTCAACCTGCTACAAAGCGAATTGAATATGTTATCGGTTATCGACAAAGCCTTAATATCGCTAATGCTTGAGGGTCTAAGTATGAAAGAAATTGCTGACGTCATCGGTATAAGCGAACCCAATGTAAAGGTGAAAATCCACAGAATTAAAGCACAGCTAAAAACCAAACTGACAGGAGGAGTTATATATGAACTTTAAAAGAAAAAATCAGGATATCAATCTCGATAAGTTGGTGGGTAAACTTCAAAAAGAAGATCTTAGATACTCCAATTTATGTAAAGGTTTGAAACTTGTTTATTGGATTTTAATTCCAATTTATACAGTATTAGCTGTTGTAATCTATTTCGAAACTAAAGAAATTATTGACCTAGTTGCTGGACTCCTTTTTGTTAGTTCATTTCTGATTTTTGCTCTCATTATGGGATATTTCCAGAAAGAATACAATTCGGTTGATTATTCCTTACCTACCCTTAGTATGCTAAAAATAGCTGCTAACAGATACAAACCATTTCGTCCCAAAAGCTTGTGGGCATTTATTGCCTTCTTTGTTATGGATGCGGGCTTTTGTCTTAGCTCAGAATATGGAGAAGACATGATTAACAGACAAGGCTATGTAGTTGCTCTATTTTTGGCATCAATAACTGTAGGCCTCATTCTTTGGTACTTTAAATACAAACCCCTTCGCGATAATGCCCTTAGGCTTGTTGCTGAAATTGAAGGTGAATAAATCAAGATATCCAGTATAAAAACAAATGCCCAAACCGTAAAGGATTGGGCATTTTTGTTAGCTACTTAAAGCCATGTTCTGGTGAAGATGCAGGGAATCGAGTCAGAATTCACAATACTCATAATCAACTTATTGATTAATTAAGGTATCCTAATAGATATCTTCTTTTATTTTGAAATATTTATCTAAGCTTTTAATTTCAAAAAAACTCCCTCTTTTGATATATTTTTTTTATCAATCTAATTTGTGAGTATATGATAAAAGGGTAACGTAAAGCGACCAAAGCATTTTGGTCCCCAGCGATCTTTTTGAAGCAGACCATGGTGAGAAAGCCATCTATACAGTATTCATACTCATTAGAAAAACGACCAGATTCTCTTCATGTTCCATATTCAATTTCTTACGAAGGCGGTAACGTTTGACCTCAACACTACGAGGGGAGATATTTAAAAGTGAAGCAATCTCCTTGGTCGTCATATTCATTTTTAAAAAGGCACAAAAACGAAGGTCGTTGGGTGTTAATTCCGGGAATGATTTTCGGAGATTTAAAAGAAAGCTTTCATTGGCTTTATCAAAGTTTTCGTTAAAAACGGCCCATTGATCCTGACTATTTATTCCGGCATGAATGAGTTTATTAAGATCAGCCAATCGTTTCTTAGCAGCAGCAGCAACGACATATTTTTCTAATTTCTCTAATTGTTCCTTTAATTGAATGAGTAATTCATTTTTCTTAGTCACCATCATTGTATAATTAGCAATCTCTTTCGATTTACTCTCAATTTCGATACGTAAATGATCATTCTTCAGCTTTATAATTTGTTCTTCGTTCTCGGCCTGTAATTTTAAGTAATACCTCTTTTTCTGTTTATCGAGCTTACTGTGGTAGATCACTCGAAACAAACCAATCAAAACAAACAAAAGGACTAAATAACATAGTTTAGCCAGTCCGGAAAGGTACCAGGGAGGAAGAATAGTAAACTGATATTCAGTAATGGATGATAAATTACCGTAACTATCAGTCGCTCGTACATTAAAAGTATAATCGCCATGAGGCAATTTGGAATAACGCACTTGATTTCGTTCTATAGGTTCCGACCAAAATGAATCATAGCCATCAAGCTTCCACTGATATTTCATTGAACCAAAACGATAGACAGGTAAAGCAAACTCAAAACTTAAATTATTATTTGAATAATTAATTTCCAAAGGGTTTTCCAGATTCAAATCAACTTGCTGTCTGGAATTCTGCGAATTACAGCTGATTTTCTGAAGGATGACCCGGTGACCATCCAATGATGTTGAGGTTTCACTCCCCTGATCTGTGAAAATTGAAAAGCCATCATCCAGGCAAATAAGAAATTGATCGTCACCTAAATTCACAATATTCTCGTAACCATCAAGAGTATTCCCTCTGAGAAGTTGAAATGAAAGGGCATCTATTCGCTTCAGTTTACCCTGTTCCATTTCGACTTTGGCACATTTACCTTTGTTGAAAAACCAGTAATTTTGCCTGTCAATAGATAATATTTTATGAGCTTTTTGGAAACTCTTAAGTTCATGATTCAGCTTCTGAAAGGGCGCTAGAATTTCTTTATTATAATCATAGGAAAAAAGCTGCTTACCAGTTGAAAACACAACTTGTTGGTCCACTTTAAAAACATTGACATTAAGATCCTCTGTTAAGCCTTCTTTACTCCCATAATAGTCCGTATTCAAGACAGCACTATAATCTGAATTCAGCTGCAATTTATACAGGCCTCTATATGCATGACTTGCCCATAAATTACCTTTGAAGTCGAATTCCAGAAACTCGGTGGGCTCATGATACCCTTCAATCATATGAGACATGAACCAATTTCCATGCTCCTTTTTGTAAACCACCAAGCCAATATAAGTCCCTTGAATTAAGATATCGGGCTGATTGGGTATCTGCTTAAGCACCCAGCCTCCTGAAACATTCGAAATTTTCTTAATGCCCTGAGACGAAATAATAAAAGAACCACTATTATGACCACAAAATAAAACATCATCAATAAGCTTCAAGTCCCAAACCTGTCCTTGTGTATTCTCTATCAGAGAAAAGTCACTCAGCAATCTAAAGTGGCTGACATCCCAATCAGCACAAAACAAACCATGGTTGGTACCTAAGTACAACTTATTTTGAAAAACTGCAGAGCTATATACGGTTCCTAGCTCACCACTCCTATCCTGAAAATAACGAAAGGTAGAATTCAGGTTGATAAAATCAATGCCATTATCCAAACTTAACCAAAGGTTCTTATGCTGATCGACTTGAATTCCAAGAATGGTATTATTCTGTAAGCCATTCCCCTTGGTTAAATGGCTATAAATTTTACCATCTCTATCCAACACCAAAAGTCCTTGAGTAATTGTTCCAAAGATGAAATAGGAATTATCTCCGATCTCTACAGAAGCAGCCTTATTAAGTTGAGAACTCTTTAAAATACCATCAGCATCATTCTTCCATGAGCTTAACTGATCATGACTATAAAGGAACAAACCACCCGATTCTGTTCCTACCAACAACGCTTCGTCTGAATATGGTACAAGCACATTAATGGTTTGTGGAGCCAATTGATCAGAACCCTTTAACAAAACCAAGGAATCATTCTCAAGTTCATACAAACCCATTTGCTGTATACTAACCAGCAAGCGATCTTCAATCTTAAAAAGTGAGAATATATTAGCAGGCGTTTCGATTTCCTTTATATGCTCCCCATCATAAGAAAACATGCCAGCAAAAGATTGAAAATATATCCGATCATTTAAAACACAAATTCTCCAGATATCCTGATTCTTTATAGATGCATCAGATACTAAATCTACAAGAGAAAAATATTCAAACTGTCCCTTTGAATTACGTTCCCAATAACCAAACTCTTCATGTGCTCCCACATAAACTCTCCCAAGCGAATCGACAGCCACAGAACGAACAATTTGCTTCCCTGGGAGTGTGAAAAGCTTCCATGAGGCTCCATCGTACTCAATTAAACCATCTGAGTTTGCAAAATACATGATCCCATTTTTTGCCTGACACACATCCCAATTCTGATTTGCCCCCTGGTAATCCAGCTTCTGATAATTTTTAACGAAAGGCACTAACAAGCTCTCCTGATCAATCGAATTGGTCAGACAAAAACCAGGGAAATAAAAAAATATAAAAATGAAATTCAAAATAAATAAACGAATCGTCATATCTCTAAATAATATATAAGCAATAAAGGCGATGAAAAATCAATCTTACGAACAACACCATCACTTGTGGTGATTGCATTAGCCTTATCTCTAAAATTCAAAACAAGACTATTTACCAATCCACGACTTCAATTGTGAAAGTATTCTATATAAGGGTCAAATATAGTTCGAAAAGGTTTTCAATCACAAAAAAAGACTACAACATTACCACAACATGGCTACAAATCGAAAAGAAAACAAACAAATAAGTGAGGATTCAATCAGCTGACTATCTGACAACTACACACCACAACACGAAATCAAAACCTTTGTTCAGTCTAAGTAGCAGTCTAATCTTTTTTTTAAAACGTTTGCTCCCCAATATTTGTATACGAAAAACAGACTAACAGTAAGACGTAAACAATCCAGTAATACCTAAACCTAATACCCTATAATCATGAAAAAAACCAGAACCCAAAATTTTCTAATCAGAAATCTACTTATCGCTACAACAACTTTCTTGTTCGTCTATTGATAATAATTTCATGACCAAACAGATTTTCACATAAAAAAAATCTGCCTTGACATCTTATAAAAAAAAGACGATTCAAGCGAAGATTTAAACTAAAAAATAAGCAAAACATATAATAAAGAGCTATAAGTAAAACGATATCTTGCGGGATGAGAATTACGATAGCGAGTTCCTTCCGATAGCAATCGGAACCTTAAATAAAACTACAAACTCATGAAAAGATTTTTTTCGATTCTAATAGCAACATTACTCTGTAATGTTCTATGGGCACAAGACTTTACTGTAAAAGGAAAAGTAAGTTCCTCTGAAGACCCAGAAGGAATACCTGGCGTAAGTGTTATTATAAAAGGTACAGTCCAGGGTACAACAACAGATATTAATGGAAATTATTCCATCAGTACAAATTCAAATTCTGTTCTGATTTTCAGTTTTGTCGGAATGGAATCTCAGGAAATCACTGTAGCCAATAGAAATCAAATAGATGTTATCCTTTCAGCCTCAACAACAGGACTCGATGAAGTGGTTGTTGTGGGTTATGGTGTGCAAACAAAAAAAGATATCACAGGTTCGATTGTTGGGATTAAAGGTGATAAATTAAAAAACACGACCTCTTTATCTCCTATGCAATCGATACAGGGAAAACTTGCCGGTGTACAGATTGTAAATTCAAGTGCACCAGGTTCGGCACCAACAATACGTATTCGAGGAGCTGGGACGATGAAAGGCGGAGCCGATCCTCTATATGTTGTTGATGGAATTATCACAGGAGATGTTCGTAATATTAATCAAGCCGATATTGTATCTGTAGATATCCTAAAGGATGCTTCTTCAGCGTCAATCTATGGTGTTCGTGGCGCTAATGGTGTCATCATCATCACAACCAAATCAGGTAGCAAAGGAAAGATGGAAGTGAATCTAAGCTCAAAAGTTGGAGTGCATTCCATCATCAACGATGTGAAGATGGCGAATAGTAAGCTATTTGCTGATTATTCGAATGAAGCGGCTGCCTACGATAATCAGGAAGCACCTTACGATCTATCGAAAATCAAATACAATACGGATTGGATGGATGCCATCACAAGACAGAGTTACACTCAGGAACACAACCTTTCAATTAACGGAGGAACTGATAAAAACACCTACTTTTTCTCTTTAGGCTATATGGAAGACCAGGGAGTCCTTAAGAGTAATGACTACAGCAGGTTGTCGATAAGATTGAACAATACCTACCAACTAAGTGATAAGGTGAAAGTTGGAAACAATTTAAGTATCTCAAGATACAAATCGAACAATGCGCCTTACTCAGCTTTTACAGATGCTTACCGTCAATCGCCTACCGTTCCTGTTCGCAATGAAGATGGGAAATATGGTTTTAGCATTAGAAACAATGTAGGAAACCCGGTGGCTAGTCTTGATTACACCAACAGTGAAGCATGGGGAACCCGTATACAGGGATCTGTGTTTGCAGAGCTAAAACCTCTAAAAGGATTGACTTTCAAGACAACAATTAGTGTTGATGCGTCTTATTCAAAAGACAGATCTTATACGCCTGTTTATGAAGTATCATCGAATCAAAAAAGTGAAAATTCCAGTCTGTCAACTGGGCGAGGAGAATATGCAACCTGGATCTGGGATAATATCTTAAGCTACTCGTTTAAAATCAACGAAAAGCACGACTTTAAATTGATGGCAGGAACAACTGCTGAAAAAACGGAAACAAGCTGGCTAGGTGGTTCCAGACAAAATATTCCTGAACAATCACAATACTGGTACCTGGATGCGGGTGATATTAAAACGTCAACAAATGGAAATGGTGGTGATATTTTCAGTAGAAATTCATACTTGGGACGTTTAAATTATGCATTCGATAATAAGTATTTACTAACGGCTACCCTTCGTAGAGATGGATCTTCGAAAATATCTCCTGATGAGCGTTGGGGGACATTTCCTTCGGTAGGTTTAGGCTGGAGAATATCTGAAGAATCATTCATGCAGGATGTTCAATGGCTTGACAATTTAAAATTAAGAACCAGTTGGGGTAAATTAGGAAATGATAATATTCCATCGGGTGCTTTTATTGTGAACATGTATAATGCTGATTATGTATTTGGCGATACACAAATCTATACAGCAGGAAGAAATGTTGATAGCATAAAAGATCTAGGCTTAAAGTGGGAAGTCACAACTGAATATGATTTAGGTCTGGAGTTTTCTTTCTTAAACAACAAAATAACAGGTGAAATTGACTATTACAACAAGCTGACTACTGATGCTTTGATTGATGCTCCTATTGATAATATATTTGGAAAAGGTGCCATTCTTACAAACAAGGCTGATATTCGTAACCAAGGCTTTGAAATAGCAGTGAATTGGAGAGAAGAGATTAATAGCGACCTCAACTTCACATTAGGCGTTAACCTAACACATAATAAGAATAGTCTCGAAAACATCGCTGGTGGACTTCCTATCACATCAGGTGATTTGGGTAATGGACAGTTTACAACACGAACTGCAGAAGGTGAAGAACTGGGTAGTTTCTGGGTATTCCAAACCGATGGTATTTTCCAATCACAGGCAGATATTGACGCCTATACAAATGCAGACGGAGGAAAAATTCAAGCTGACGCAAAACCTGGTGACTTCAGATTAAAAGATACCAATGGTGATGGCAAGTTAGATGACGAAGACCGTGAGTACATGGGCTCATACCAGCCTAAATTCTATTACGGATTAAATGCGGGAGTGAATTATAAAAATTTAGATTTCCAAATTGATTTCTACGGCAACGCTGGTAATAAAATTTACAATGGTAAAAAAGCACAACGCTGGGGTAACGAAAACATTGAGGCTTCATTAGCCGGCAGATGGACAGTAGATAATCCGTCGAATACAATCCCAAGAGCATCAAATAATGTGCCTGTTGCATCTTCATACTATGTTGAATCTGGTTCTTATCTTAAAATCAACAATATTACTTTGGGTTATTCACTACCTAAAACATGGACCAATACGGTTGGCTTGGAAAAAGTAAGATGCTATATGACGGCAGTGAACCCTGTTATCTGGCAAGATTATAGCGGTTATACACCTGAATTACCAGGTGGGACTCTAAATTCAGGTATTGAGTTAAATGCCTACCCTACTGCAGCAACCTACCTTTTGGGTGTAAATATTACCTTCTAGTTATAGAAAACGTACCATTTTAAGCATGGCTTTTAACAATAGTAAAAACTTAGAAAAAATGAATAAACGTATCTTAAATATATTGATCTCAGGATTATTTATTTCCTGTTGTTTCATACTCACATCCTGCCAGGACGATTTCCTGGAAATCGACTCTCAGGTCAACCAAACGCCTGAAGATTATTTCTCAGCATCGGATAATGCTGCCTCAGAATTGGCCACTTCCGTATACAGCAATCTTCAAAGTTGGGACGAACACGTCTTTCCATGGATCGGCGTATCCAGCATCACCTCTGACGATGCAGATAAAGGTAGTGACCCGGGAGATACCGGAACAGACAAACATGAACTGGACAATTTCACCTTCACCGCCAGCAGTATTTCCTTTGACGGTATTTGGGCTGCCAATTACAGTGGCATCATGTCTGCCAATAAAGCCCTCGATGTCATTGCAAAAATGAGTGATGAGAATGAATCTAAAAAAAGAATTGAAGGAGAAGTTAAATTTCTGCGTGCCTACTTCTATTGGAATTTAGTGAGATGCTTTGGAGGCGTTCCAAAAATTGACAAAGTTCCGGACCCTCTGAATGCTGACGATTTAACGAATGCCAGAACCAGAGCAACAAAAGAAGCCATTTACGAGTTGATTATCTCTGATTTACAATTTGGAGTCGAGAACTTAAAAGAGAGAAGTCAAATGAATTCGGCTGATTTAGGACGTGCAACTAAAGGAGCTGCCAAAACATTTCTGGCTAAAGTTTATATGTATCAGAAGAATTGGAAAGAAGCTCTACGTCTAAGTAATGAAGTAATTCTTTCGAATGAATATGCCTTAACCAATGATTACGCTATGATTTGGAGAGAAGCAGGCGAAAATAATCAGGAGTCAATTTTTGAAGTTCAGGCAAAGGGAGAAAAACCTCATAAAGGTATTGGTGGGTATTCCGAAGTACAGGGCGTAAGAGGACAGTTAGGCTGGGGATTCAATACCCCCTCTGAAGACCTTGAGAATAGCTATGAAACAGGTGATCCTCGTAAAGATGCGACGATTATTTACCCAGGTGAAACTTTGTGGGATGGTGTCGTGATTAATAGTGAAACGCCAAATCCACGCTACAACGAAAAAGCTTACTTCAGTAAGACTGAAGAAACCTACGATGGGAATGCATGGGAATCAAATAAAAACATCCGAATTTTCCGTTATGCCGAAGTGCTTTTAATTCATGCAGAAGCAGCTAACGAACTAGGTCAGAGCGGAACAGCATTAACATCGCTAAATGAAGTCAGAACAAGAGTTGGCTTAGTCAATGCAAGTGCCGATAACTTAAAAGAAAAAATCTGGCACGAAAGAAGAGTCGAATTGGCTATGGAACATGACCGTTTCTTCGATTTAGTTCGTCAAGGACGTGCAGGTCAGGTATTACGTGCACATGGCAAAAACTTTATTGATGGGAAACATGAAGTTTTTCCAATTCCACAACGTCAGATTGAATTGAGTGAAGGCAAATTGATCCAGAACTCAGGTTATTAATTTAAACAAATTGGAGACTATAGGAATGCCCTTCCTCTAGTCTCCCAACTTAAATAGAAAATGATAATGTTACACCTTTTTTTCAAATATTACTTATTATCCATCATCCCCCTGTTATTTGGGTGTTCAAGTACCTCTCCAGACGATTTTACGCCTGAGGAAGAAAAAACACCTGAGGTAAAACTCACCGATGAGCAACTCATGGACAAAGTTCAGGAGGCAAATTTTGCCTACTTCTGGGATTTTGCTCACCCTGTTTCAGGACTTAGTCGTGAAAGAAGTAATGAAAAACTTGATACAGTAACGACAGGGGGAACTGGTTTTGGAATCATGTCCATCGTTGTGGGAGTAGAAAGAAATTTTATTACGCGTCAACAAGCTGCTAAACGCCTGGTAAAGATGACTGATTTTCTCGAAAATAAAACCACCCGCTATCATGGCGTTTGGTCACACTGGCTAAGTGGTTCAACTGGTGAGACATTCGCATTCTCTCAAAAAGACAATGGAGGAGATTTAGTTGAAACCTCTTTTCTTATTCAAGGTTTGCTAACAGCTAGAGCGTATTTTGATGCTGACAATGCTGAAGAAAATAAATTGAGAGCCACAATTACACGTTTATGGGAAGAAGTGGAATGGGACTGGTATGCTCAATCCGGAGAATACCTGCTTTGGCACTGGTCACCAAACTATCAGTTTGAAATGAATATGCCATTGCGCGCTTTCAACGAAACACAGATTTGCTATATACTTGCATTGGCCTCTCCCACTCATCCTATCGATAAAACAGTATACGAAAAAGGATGGGTTGGTAATAATTACGTAAAAGAATTAAATCCGACCAGCAGAGGCGATTATGGAGGACCTTTATTTTTCACTCATTATTCCTATCTGGGATTCACGCCACATGTCATTGATAAACACATGGCTTTAGCAGGTTACGCTTCATATTTTGAACGTCATAAAAAGCAAACTGACCTAAACCGTGAATGGTGTAAATCCAATCAAAGTAAATATGCCTACTATGGCGATAATTGTTGGGGCTTAACGGCTAGTGATGATCCACAATACGGCTATATGGCTCATGCACCGAACAATGATAATGGAACGATCACACCAACAGCTGCCTTATCTTCTATTGTTTACTCACCAGAGTTTTCTCTGAAAGCCATGCGATTCTTCTATGAAGATCTCGATGAGATAAAGCTTTTTGGTAAATATGGTTTCAAGGATGCTTTTAATATTAGTAGAAACTGGGTTGCAAAATCTTACCTGGCTATTGATCAGGGACCAATCGTTGTTATGATTGAAAACTACAGATCCGGTATAATATGGGATACTTTCATGAAAAACCCTGAAATACAGACCGCTCTTGATAAAGCGGGAATGACCAAAACCAAGTAATTATTTTTTACTCACAATAAGAATATACAAGGGTATACTGCCCTTGTATTAGATTCTTATTGCCTAAACCCAAATAAAAACACAAACCCTATGAGACTAAGAACAAAACCTTTAAGCCTAATTCTAACGGTATTTTCAGCA
>Ga0070724_10001946_pt1 | contig 11869 bp, 10 predicted proteins | sample tdDd001_FD_67278 | JGI IMG/M metagenome (GOLD analysis project Ga0070724, IMG submission 67278) | Marine sediment microbial communities from the Atlantic coast under amendment with organic carbon and nitrate - tdDd00.1 | ecosystem: Environmental > Aquatic > Marine > Coastal > Sediment | place...
ACTGGCCGATGAGGGGTATCCTATCCCTATACTGGGAGTAGTGCCTTATATAGAGGTGAAGATAGAGGAGGAGGATGTCCTTGCTAAAAAGCTCACCGACGGAAAAAGAGTGGGTGAGATAACAATATCAGTGGTAAGAACACCTAAGATGTCAAACTATACTGATTTTGATGTATTTGATTTCTACGACGGAGTAGCTCTAAACTATGTGGACAGCGCTTCAGATCTTGGGGGTGAGGATATGATAATCATACCGGGATCTAAAAATACCATCGGAGACCTTATCTTTATGAAGGAAACAGGGATCTATGACAGGATTTTAGAGGAAGCAGAGAAGGGGAAGATGATATTTGGTATATGCGGGGGACTGCAGATACTGGGTAAGAGAATAGAGGATCCTATGTGTGTGGAGAGCGAAAGGGGAGGAGAGGACGCCCTGGGACTCCTTAACATAGTGACATCTATGGGAGAGATCAAGTCTACCTATCAGGTAGAAAAAAATATCCTGAAATGCAGCGGAATACTAAGTGGATTAGAGGGAGTAAGTGTAAGAGGATATGAGATCCATCAGGGACAGAGCGAGGGCTCAGAGGAGAGTTTCCTAGACGGCAGTGAGTCGGTAAGTTATTACAGGGAGAATATAATGGCAACCTATCTTCATGGGATATTTGATAATGGAGAATTCACAAGACACATCCTAAACCATCTGAGAAGAGGTAAGGGGACCGCTCTTAGAGATGAGATGATAGATTATGAGGTTAAAAAGGCAGAGGAGTTTGATAAGTGGGAAGGTCATCTGAGAAAAAACTTGGATATAGATAAGATATATGAGATATTAAAATAAGTAAAAAGAGAGGATTTCCCAATACGGGTAGTCCTCTCTTTTTTTATTCTTTAAGAAATTATAAATTTTCAGATGAATTGAAGCTTCGTTAATTCATTAACTGAGTACCATAAATAATAATCATTAATATTATTAATCTATGGCAAAGTGAGGCGCAGCCACTTTTCTTGTTTAGAAGTTATATTTGAACCCACCATAGAAAGATCTTTCAGCAGCAGGGTAATATGTCTTAGATGTAGAATATGAGTCATAACCTACATAGTCATAGTACTTTTTATTAAACAGATTATTTATTCCAGTATATATCTTCAGACCGTTTTTAAAGTCATACGTTCCCTGAAGGTCAACAGTTACATAGGAACTAACCTTTCCCTGCCCATTATCAAAGTCTGCGTAAGCATAGGAATCTCCATGATAAGTAACAAGAGTGTTTGCAGAAAGTGAATCCGTAAAGTCATAGTTAGCTCCTAAAGAATATAGGATAGAAGATACTCCCGGTATTTCATTTCCTTCATATTCTCCCCCTCTAATCTCATGATCAAGGTAGGTAAAGCTCTCTCTAAGGGTAAGCTTTCCAAGATACTGCTCTGCAGAAAACTCGAATCCGAGCCTTTCAGTTTTACTGTCTAAGTTGGTGTTTGATCCAAATCCACCGTTGGCAGTGGGGTCAAATACAATTTCATCCTTAGTGACAGTTCTAAATACAGAAGCACTAACATAGGAATTAAAGATAAAGTCCTTTATACCTAATTCAAGAGTATCACTTTCCTGAGGGTTGAACTCCCCGTCCCAGTAACCTAATTCATCGGTATTTGGAGTTCTAAAGGCTCTTGAAAAACTGATGTAGGTATTACCTGTTTCAGAATAAAGGTAGTTTGCACCTAGATCAAAGGCATCATTTCTAAAGGTTTCATCTGTACTTGGAGTAGTATACTCAGTTTTTTGATATCTATATCCCTGAGTAAGCTCCCAGCTACCCACGACATATTTATTCATAAAGTATGTTCCATAGGCATCCTTTTCTCTTTTTCCAGGAGACATTCCTTTGGTAACATCGGTTTCTGAATCTTCAAAATCTCCACCAATTATAAGGTAATTGTCATCCATATAATCGTATTTGAACTGTGGCTTAAGATAAAACATTTTTGTGTCATAGGCATAGTTGGATTCATAAGGAATTCCAGCCCAGCTTCCAAATGTAGTACTATCATATTCCTGCTCACGATAACTAGAGTTTAATGAAAAACTCAGATTTTCTGTAAGGGCAATATTGTATTTAATAGAAAATTCATCTACATCATTTTGACCGTCGATAGAATCGTTAGCAGACTGTTTTCTATCCTCATCTACCTGCTCTCTGGTAAGGTAACCTGGAGCTTTAAAGTCATTTTCTGATCTACTGTATTTGAATGTCAGATTATCAGTATCGGAAAAATTGTATTTTGTGGCGATGTCGAATGTTCTCAGGTCATCATCGGAATTATCTCTATATCCGTCTGTAGATTTATCAGAATAGTCCAGCTTAAGCTGCAGTTTTTCTGTAAGAGCAGTTCCATAGGAAGCGTTGTACTTGAAGAGTTCATTTGAACCTGCCTCAGCCCCTACACTTCCATAGTGTTTTTCTGAAGAAGGAGATTTCGAGATGATATTAATAATACCTCCCACAGCTCCGTCACCATAAAGGACACTCCCGCCAGAAGGAATAACCTCTATCCTTTCCACGTTATCGATTGGAATGTTACTTGTTTTATATCCACTGAGGTCGATGGAATTTAATGGAATCCCGTCTAAAAGAACTTTTACATTGGATTTAGCAGTGACTCCCTGTCCTCTAAGGTCAAAGGTCACATCTGATCCACTTAATCTTTTTACATTTATTCCCGGAACCCCTTTTAAGGCTTCACCTATATCCTTAGCTCCCTTGTCCTCTATATCTTCTCTTGTGATTATAGATATATTTTTAGGTGTATTTCTAACTGTAGTTTCAAAACCTGTAGTTGTTATAACACTTTCTTCCAGTCTCTGAGTTACTGTATTCTCCTCAAAGAAAAACTCTTCCTCTGCTGCTGCTGTAGCCATTACAGAACAAGCGATAAATGCCCCCAATAAAAACTTCTTCTTCATAAAAAAAACTCTCCCTTTTACCATTGTCAGAGGAGAGAAGTCTAAAATACAAAAAACCTTATAGTATTTTAAAACTTCCTTGTCCTCGCAAGTTAGTTACTAATTTTAATCATGGCAGGTCTCCTGGCTAACGTCATCCTACTTGCAAACCTTCCCGGAATCTCTTCCAGTGGTAATATGCTTTCGTCAGTTTTACAGTGGCGGGACCGCGAGAGGATAAAACTCTACTTCCCTTTTAATTGACAGTATGTCAAACCGTGATATTTCATAAATTCCACTTGGAGTGTAGCAGAAGCAGAGGGAAAAGTCAATAAATTTACCCTCAAAAACAACGAAAAAAATACACTTTGAAAAAAAATGGAAGGATGATATAATTTTTTGACGGAGATAATTAAAAAAAATTAAAAATAAGGTGAAGTGATGTATAAAGAAATAATTTTGTCGTGTATAATACACCTAGTGATTATTGTGACCCTTGGAAGGGAACTGAAAAAAGAAGCCTTTACTATGGAGATGGCAGGAGACCAGGTAAGTGTGAATATGATATCTATACCAAAGGGTAACTCCACCGAGGACCAGATAAAAAAATCTCTAAAGGAAGAGATAAAGAAAACTGAAGATAGAAAAGAGGCTGAAAAGCCGGTCGAGGATAAAAAAGAAGCAAAAAAGATAGAGAAGCAGGATAAAAAACCAGAGAAGGTTCCTGAAAAACCTAAAAAGACTGAGAAGAAGATCGTAGTAGAAAGTCCTCAGAAAGAGGAGATCTCAGAGGAAGCTGTGGAAGAGGAGCAGCCTGAAACTACTGTGGTGGAAGAGGCAGGTTCTAAGGCAGAGGAGTCGGAAGAAACTGCAGATGAAGAAAGTGAGGGCAGTGAAGCCAATGAAAAGAAGGGACATGTCCAGGGAAATCCGGATACCGACGATAACCTGGTAAGGCTCACAGACGGGAGCCTCTCTGTAAAACACCAGGGAGTAAAGGGACTGAGCTATGGGTTTATATCAAAGCCTGATCCCGGCTATCCAAGTGTGGCCAGAAGACTGGGCTTTGACAGGGAGCTTACTGTAAGAGTAGTTATGCAGTTTGACGGTAACGGAGAACTGGAGTCTGTAAAACTAATGGATGAAAGAGACAGATTTGGTTTTGCCACTGAGGTGGAAAAGGCTGTGGCAAACTGGAAACTGACACCTATAGAGTACAGGGGTCGGATGGTAAAGATGAGGTTTTATAAGAAGTTTAAGTTTGAGGTACCTCGTTAGATAGATTTGAAAGACAATAAAATGCAATTCAGAGGAGATACATTATGGAAGTAGGAAAATTAAAAGCTTCAGATCTGAGGGAGCTGATATTTAATAATATAGATAGTAGAAGAGAGGAGATCCTCACAGATCCAAAGATCGGTGGAGACTGTGCAGTGATAGACTTTGGAGATAAGGTAGCCCATATCTCCAGTGATCCAATAACAGGAACAAGTGAGGAGCTGGGGAAGCTGGCTGTAAATATAAACTGTAATGACATAGCTACTGCAGGGGTAGAGCCTGTGGGGATAATGCTCACACTACTGGCTCCAGAGGGAACCACAAGGGGAGAACTGGACCGGGTGATGAAGGATGCTCAGGAGGAGTGCAGGAAGCTGGGAGTGTCTATAATAGGGGGACATACAGAGGTGACAAGGGCTGTAAATCAGCTGGTGGCATCTGTGACAGCGATAGGTATAGGAAAAAAGGATGAGTATAGAAAAAGAGAGGAAGCTGTACCGGGAGACCTGCTGCTGCTCACCAAGGGTGTGGGAATCGAGGGAACTGGTATCATATCCTATGAAAAAGCCTCTGAGGTAGAGGAGAAACTGGGGATAGATATACTGGAAGAAGGCAAAGCTATGCTGGATAAAACCAGTGTGGTAAAGGAAGGAATCGTAGCATCACCCCATGTAAAGGGGATGCACGATGTTACTGAGGGTGGTATCTTAGGAGCTGTGTGGGAGATGAGTGAATTTTATAATCTCGGAGCGGATATATACAGGGAAAAGCTCCTGGTGCACAGATCAACCAAGGCTATATGTGACCACTATAAAATAGATCCTCTGAGGCTTATCTCAAGCGGTTCTATGCTTATGATAGTATCCCCTGAAAAGAAGGAAGTTCTGGGGGGGATCCTTGACAGGGAGAAGATCCAGTGGGATATCATAGGAGAACTCAAGAAAGAAAAAGGAAAGGCTCTCATTGCAGGGTGCTTTATAGAGGAGATAGAGGAACCTGAAAGTGATGAACTGTATAAGGTAGTTTAATATTATTTAGATAAAAGTTTCGGAGTTTTCTCCGGAACTTTTTTATTATTTAAGAAAGTGTAGTCACGCTGCTTTTAAAAGGTCCTCACCTTACAAAAGAAAATAAAAGTTCTCTAAAATGTCAGATGACGTTTTAAAAAACATTAAAACCTAATATACTAACTACATAAAGCAACTGCAATTGCTTTTAAAACTTTTTCATAAAACTCCCGTAAAAACAGCCAATCTCCCCAAGATTAAAGGCTGTTTTTTATTTTTTGAAAGTTTTAATAAGGGATGTATCTCTTCATTAATTTTCAGAAAAAAAGTTAGATTTACCGTCAGATGACATTTCTTTAAAGAGATGTTTTTCATATAATAAGTGTATAAAACAACAAAATAAGAGAATGAAGAGATGAAAAGTATTAAAAAATCAGACGGAATGGATATCGTATATTTGCAGGATAAAGCAGGAAAAGGGAGATGATTGCAATGAAAAAGATGTTATTAGTAGGAATGTTAGTAGTGAGCGGATTATCATTTGGTAGAGATTATGAATATAATGAGAAAAGAGATATAGTAAAACCTGTTCAGGAGCAGCAGGAAAGGTTAAACAGGTATAGTCCTTTAGAGTGGCAGATGGACAAGGAAGTAACTGAGAAGAACTTTGAGAAATATTCTGAGTTTCACAGGGATTTAGAGAGAATGGATAGAGGACACGACAACAGATAGGGTATCTATATAAAAATTCGTCACCTAAATTCATATGAGGTGATGGATTTTTAATAGTTGATAACATAAGAGGAGATCCAAAATCAGGTGCTATGGCTACCATTGATACCTCTAGATATCAATGGATGAAAGCTCTTACTCAGAAATCGTGGTAAGACCAGGAACTTTTGTATTCTTTCTATGGCTACCTAACAGGTAGAAAGAAAAATATAAGGCTTCAGGCATATGGATTTGTGTGGATTAAATAAAGTTATTTAATAATAAAAAGGTCTATCCCAAAAGGGATAGACCTTTTTATTATTAAGGGAGGTACAGGATTTGTTTGATAAACTCTGAATAAAACGAGCTTCTTGTTGGCTAAAAAATACAGATCAGTTAAAAATTAACTGAGTATCAAAATTTATGTTCACAAATGTCATTATTATTTTCACTGTTGGGGAGTTAAGGGCTAATCTTCCCCGTCAAAAATAAATTTTAACTTCTTTAGGGACTTTATCTTCAGAGTTTTTCCATTTTTCTCCAGAATACCTTGATCTTCTAAAGAGCGGATGACCCTGTAGAGGTTTGTCCTTTCACACTTTAAAAGACTGGAAAAGAGGGAGTAGTTTATTACTTCATAGGTATCTCCCCTGGTGTGTTTATAAAGGATATAAGCCAAATACTCATCCAGAGAAAATACATTCCTCAGATAGTTTTCCTGAATAATCTGGGAAGTAAAGGACATATACCTTTCAAATATAAATGTCATAAAGGAAGGGGTGTTAAAAAGGGTTTCCATTTTTGTCTTATTAACTCCAAAGCAGACTGCTTCGTCACTTAGGGAAATAAGATGATTTTCAGTATAGGAGTGCTTTATTCTGAAGTGTTCGGGAAGTCCTCCCAGCTGATAGTCATCTGCATAAACTCTTGCCATGATATGATTTTTCCCGTTTCTGTGGGGAAAATGGATATCCAGACTTCCCGCAACCATAAGAAAGAAGTCGGTTCTTTCACCTATCTCCTTACAGCTTTTATTATGAAGTTTTTCAAGAGGGATAGGATAAAGGTCTTCTACATCGATAAAAGTACAGTATCCACTTGTTATAAGATAGTTTTTTACTAGTTTTTTCATAGTTTCACCTGCTCAGTATTTATTCTGAAATAAAAGATTTTCTCTAATTTAAGGGGTTATCAGAGCTATTTTAAAAAGGTTAAAGTATTTGATTTTCAGGGCAAAGGGTCACTATATCTGTAGCTCTCATAAGGTATTTTTTACTGCCCTTAGTCTACAGAGGAATGAAGCAACTCTTTCTTCATAGGAAGCAGAAAACTAACTGCGAGGGCTACTGCTCCTCCTAAGATAGCTAAGAAAAACCTCTGCTTGAAGACTGCTTCAAAGGGAAGAGTCTGAGTGGTGTAGAGAAGAATGTTTAGAGTTATAAATGTAACTGCAGTAAAGTAGCAATGTCCAATGAAAAGTAAGGCAAAGTAAAGACTGACCACAGCAAGGAGATATATAAGAGGAGGTGACCCTATGAAGTATTCCAGGGGAAGGAAGAGGAGTCCCCCCATTATAGTCCCTCCAATTCTCTTACCTACCTTTGGAAGGATATCGGTATCTACAGGACTGTGGAGGATCAGAAAAAAATAGGAGCTCCAGACAGCCAGGTTATTTCCGATAACCCTTCCTGTCATAAGAATAAACAATACACCTATTGATTTTCTAAGGGCATATCTGGTCTTTAAAGGGCAAAATAAGTCAGACCTTTTATGGGGAAGGTCTGACTTATTCCCAGAGGGCCAGATCCAGAGCTGCGCAGCAAGAGCTACTATGATACCTATGGAAGCTGAAGAGATCCTCTGAATAATAAGATTAAACGGAAGTCCCAGGCTCAAAAGGTGTACAGTGAGGGGCAGGAAGAACATAGGTATTCCCTTGTGATAATCATCCCTTTCAAAAACTACAAGAAAAAATGTATAAAGGGGAGCAATTACCAGCATATATGAGAAATTTATAGTACTTAAAAGGACCGATATTACAGATAACAAAAAAAGGCGTCCTCCCCTTGAAAGAAGATCTTTTTTACTGTAACCTTCCAGACTGCACAGATAGAAGAAAAGGGATGTTATCACACTGATAAAGGCATCCCTGATCCCGAAACTCAATCCTCCCAGAGTAAATGCAGTAAGAGCTATAAAAAAGAGCCTGTCTGCCATGGTCTTAAGGGCAGGAGGGGGAAGTGTTTTTTTTATAGGGTCAATAATTTTTTTCATTTTATGCTCCTTTATAGTCGTTTTTTTTATTAACTCGACTTGTGCAAGTTATTAAATACTTCATATGATAGGTGAAAAGCTACTGTCTGTCTGTTGTATAAACAACACTTTAAAAGATTAATTTTAATTCATGATTACTTCTTTTTTATATTCAGTCAGAATGTTATATACTCATAGGAGATTTAATATAAGGGGGAATGACTATGAATGAAACTATAGAGCTACTGATGAAAAGAAAGAGTGTAAGGGCCTATGAGAAGAGGGAGATATCTGAGGAGATAAAGGAGAAGGTAGTAGAGGCTGCCCTTCGTGCTCCCACAGCGGGAAATATGGTGTTTTACTCTATCCTGGATATAGAGGATCAGAAGATGAAGGACAAACTGGTAGAGACCTGTGATGACCAGCCTATGATAGGGAAGGCTCCGTGGGTACTGGTATTTATAGCTGATTTTAGAAAATGGATGGATTACTTTGAGCTGTGTAATGTGGAGAAGGTAGACAGGGAGCTGGGGCAGGATAGATATAAGCCGGGAGCCGGAGATTTTATGCTCTGTGTAAATGATGCTATGATAGCAGCTCAGAATGCAGTGGTAGCGGCCCAGTCTCTGGGAGTAGGCTCATGCTATATAGGAGATGTCATGGAAAACTATGAGATCCACAGGGAGATGTTTGATCTGCCGGACTATACCTTCCCGGTTGGGATGCTGTGCTTTGGTTATCCCACTGAAAGTCAGGAGAAAAGGATTCAGAGTACAAGGTTTCCAAGGGAGAGTGTGGTCTTTAAAGATAAGTACAAAAGGCTTAACTCAGATGAGTTTGGAAGGATGTATGAGAAGATGGAGGAGCAGACCTTTAAGGGGAAGTATCTTCCCGGATGTGAAAATATAGGGCAGCACTACTACAAAAGAAAAACAAGTTCAGAGTTTATGAGGGAGATGAACAGGTCTGTAACCAAGGCAATAGAGATGTGGTGTAAGTAAGAAGAAAATTATAAAAAAAGTAACATATGTTACCGAAAATAAAAAAAGTATATGTTAATCTATTCTTGAGTCTGAAAATAAAGAAACTTTAGAGGAGGAATTGATATGAAATATATACTTTATTACACACAGACAGGGAATACCAAGGTTGCAGCAGAGAAGATAAAGGAAGTAATGGAAGAAGCAGAGATCTATAATATCGATGACTTTGATACAAGTAAGGTGATGGAAGGTGACACATTGATTCTCGGGTGCGCAGCATACGGTGTTGAGCAGCTAAGTGATGAGATGGAGGAATTTATAGATAAATTGGAGTACAGCTGGGAGGACAGGAAAGTAGGACTATTTGGGACATATGGATGGGGCGACGGAACTTGGATGGATCAGTGGTCGGAAAAGATGGAAGGACTGGGAGCAGGCACAGCAGCCCTGAAGATACAGGAAGATAGTATAGATGATATCGATTATAAAGGGTTTGCAGATTTATTTAAGGAGGGCGCATAATGAGATACCAGGATGAAAGACTCCCAGAGGGAGCTGTAAAAGCAGGAGAAACACCTATTATGAACCAGGATAATGTATTTCCGGGGATACTGGAAAAGCATATGGCACCTAAGGATAAGTGGGGAAGGGTAGTAGTAGTAAAGGGGACCCTTGATTATGTATGGGAAGATGATACAGAAAACATCCTCACAGCAGACACAGAACACCCTATAATAATAGAGCCTGAAAGATACCATCATGTAATCTTAACCGGGGATGTGGAGTTTAAAGTGGAATTTTATAAGGTAGAGGCAGAAGGCAGGAAGGAAGCAGATAAAAGTGCCCAGAGGCCGGGAGAACTTTTTTTATAAAATCGATATAATTTTATCTTGATTTAAGGTGGGTTTAACCTAATAAAAACAATTGTTTTATGGGATAGCTCACCTTTTAAACAACTAAATACTTTGATTATAAAAACATTTTCCGTTGACAAAGTTTAAAAGTTAGTGTAAATTACTTTTATAGTCAAATTAAAAGACTTTAAACAATTTGGAGGGTGGAAAAAATGAAAAAGTTATTATTGGGGTTAATATTATTATCATCTATGGTGGTAAATGCAGCTGGAGTCGTTAATGTATATACAACAAGACACTATGATGCTGATGATGCACTATATAAAGAATTTACAAGAGAAACCGGAATAAAGGTCAATGTAGTTAGTGATAAGAGTGCTGTAAGTATATCAAAGTTAAAGGAGCAGGGGAGAGCACCACTAGCTGATATCTTTATGACATCTGATGCAGGTAACCTTGCAAAAGCTAAAGAAGCTGGTATATTACAATCTGTAGAGAGTGAGACGCTAGAAACTAATATTCCTTCTAAGTATCAGGATGATGAAAACAAGTGGTTTGGTCTTACTAAAAGAGCCAGAGTATTTATCTATTCAAATGACAGAGTTAGTGAGGAAGATTTAGAAGGGCTTACTTATGAGAGTTTAGTTACAGATTCTAGATGGAATGACGAGGTACTAGTCAGATCATCATCAAATATGTATAATCAATCATTAGTTGCTTCATTTGTAGCATTAAATGGTGAAGAAAAAACTTCAGAATGGGTAGAGGGATTAGTTGGTCAGATGGCTAGAAATCCTAAGGGTAACGACAGAGTTCAGGCTGTGGCAGTTAAAGACGGCGAAGGTGATATTGCCATTGCAAACTCTTACTACTATGGAAAACTTGTTAATGAGACAGATAAAACTTCTAAATATTATGGTGTAGCAGAGAAAACCAGCCTTTACTTCCCTAACCAAAATGAAGGAGAATCTGGAGTTCATATGAACATTAGTGGTGCTGGAGTTGTTAAAAATGCCAGAAATAAAGAGGAAGCAGTAAAACTAATTGAATTCCTTTCTATGAAGAAGCAACAGGAAGCATTTTCGGCTACTAACTATGAGTTCCCTGTAAACCCAGAGGCTAAGATGAGTGATCTTCTTGCGTCATGGCTAGAAGAGCAAGGGCTTGAGACAGTTAAGGAACAGGATATTAATCTTAACCTTCTTGGAGAGTACAATGAAAAAGCACTTAATATTATGATTGGGTCTAACTGGGATACACCTAAAAAATAAATTATATATAATTAAGAGAAGTCGATAGGGGTACAGAGCTACTCTTATCGGCTCTTTATATTTTATAAGGATGTGAAAATGTGAAAATTTTTAAGATAGAGGATGGTATAATAAAGTTTTTTTTGTTAGCACTGATCCTTGCCTTTATAGTACTTCCTATATCTGATTCCATACCTCTGCTTTTTACACCTAGTACACCTTATCTAGATGTACTGGTAGAGAAGGGAATTCTTTGGGAGTACCTGCTTAATACACTGGAGTTAGTTTTTAAAGTTGGATTATTTTCTATACTATTAGGCTTTACAAGTAGTTATATAGTAACTATGTATGATTTTAAGTTTAAAAGTATTTTTAAAGTGTTACTTACTCTGCCTTTAGCTTTTCCTGTTTATGTGGGAGCATACACTTATTCTTCGATCTTTTATACAAATAAGTGGCTGGGCAATATTTTTACCGGTAAACTCTTTATGGAAGGGTCTGTATTTATATATGGAATTTTTCTGTATCCATATGTATATTTAGCCTGCAGGTCATATCTAAAGGACAATCTGGTGGAATATATAGA
>Ga0070724_10001949_pt1 | contig 11860 bp, 9 predicted proteins | sample tdDd001_FD_67278 | JGI IMG/M metagenome (GOLD analysis project Ga0070724, IMG submission 67278) | Marine sediment microbial communities from the Atlantic coast under amendment with organic carbon and nitrate - tdDd00.1 | ecosystem: Environmental > Aquatic > Marine > Coastal > Sediment | place...
AGCCAGGGCTGCACTCGCCGGCAAAAGGGACAGGCCCTTGCAGCTGGTCTCCGTAATCAGTTGGGCAGGTAGCCCTTCCGGAACCTTGCCTTGGTGCTGGAACAGGTCGAAAACACTGTGCGCGATTGTATCCGGATCGTACCCGAACCAGCTGGTGAGTGAGCCATGCGGGTCCAGATCCACAACGAGAACACGCTTGCCGCGTTCGGCAAGCAAGCCGCCCAGGGCGACCACACTCGTGGTTTTACCGACACCACCTTTTTGATTGGCTACTGCCCAGATTCGCACGCTTTGATTCTCCAGAGAATACATCGGTGTGGCCGGCAATTAACCGTTGCCACAGTCCCGTTTATCGGCCATTCCCCGGGCAACTTGAACCAGTCCTCGGAAAATCCGGCAAGCTGTTGCCGGCGCCTTATTGTTAACGGGGAGTAATACAGGAACCATGCCAATGGCTCTATACGCATCTGCCGACGATCAGGTCAGCGCATGGCACCGCGAATACTGGCGTCACGGGAGATCAGCAATACCACCCGGCGGTTTCTGCGGCGCCCTTCCTCAGTGTCATTCCGGGCAACCGGCTGATACTGGCCATAGCCGACAGCCGCCAGACGTTCCGGCTCGATGCCCTCCATCACCAGCATCCGGACCATGGCAGCCGCCCGGGCGGCTGACAATTCCCAGTTTGAAGGAAAACGGGAGGTACTGATCGGCTGATTATCGGTGAAGCCTTCCACTTTGACGGCGTTGTCCCGGTTGTTCAGAACCGTGGCGATTTTCTCAACCACCTCGAACGCATCGTAATGGGGCTCGGCATCGCCGCTGCCAAACAACAAACTGTTGGGCAGATTCAGCTCCAGCCACTGGTCGCTGGTCTCAAGCGACACAACGCCCTGGTTGATCAGCTCATCAAACTCCATGGACAGCTGGTCAGCCATGGCTCGCAGCGCTTCGGTCCGCGCCTGCGCGTCCATCTCCGGATTTCGGGGCGCTTCGGTCATCGCCGGCGGGATTACGTTCTCGGCAGGCGCATTCAGCGATCTCTGGGGCTGGTCGCCAATCTCGATTGGCTGGAAGGAGCGCTGGGGTGCATTGAACACGCCGGTCAGGGTTTCAGAAAGGACTTTGTATTTGCCTTCGTTAACGGACGATACCGAGTACATCACGACGAAAAAGGCGAACAGCAGGGTGATGAAATCCGCGTAGGAAATCAGCCACCGCTCCTTGTTGTGCAGATCATCCTGGGGTTGCCTACGGCGCCGCATAAGTTGGCCTGCGCATGCTTACTGCAGGAAGCCCCGCAGCCGCAATTCGATGGATTTCGGGTTTTCACCCTCGGCGATGGCGATCAGGCCATCGATCATCATGTCCTCATAGCGGGTGCGCTCCCGCACGATACCGCGCATCTTGTTGGCGACCGGGAAGAACAGGAGGTTGGCCAGCGCCACACCGTAGATGGTGGCTACAAAGGCGGTTGCGATCCCGCTACCCAGGGATTGGGGATCCTCCAGGTTGGTCATCACCTGGATCAGGCCCATGACAGCCCCGATAATGCCGATGGTTGGCGAATAACCACCCATGGCCTCGAACACCTTGGCCGACTCCAGATCCCTCTGCTCACGGGATTCCAGATCAACTTCCATGATGCCCCTGATGGTCTCGGTTTCGGCACCGTCCACCAGCAACTGCAACCCCTTGCGGGCAAAGGGCTCCGGCTCGCGCTCGGCAAGCCCTTCAAGGCCCAGCAAGCCCTGCTTGCGGGCTTTTACACTCCAGTCAATGACTTTTCCGATGCCGTCTTCAAGGTTGATAAACGGCGGGAAAAAGACCCAGCGCACCTGAGTGAAAGCCCGCTTCAGCATGGGCCACGAGGTCTGCAGGATAGTCGCGGCCAGAGTGCCACCGATGACGATGATGGCCGCCGGCCCATTAAACAGTGAGCCAACCGCTCCGCCTTCCAGCAGGTTACCGCCAAGAATTGCGGCAAAGGCCAGTATGACCCCGAGCAGGCTCAGGATATCCATCAGCACACACCTTCCGCGAGGCGTGGCCCGATCTCGTCCAGGGACAATACATCATCCGTCAGCCCTGCCTTGGCGACGGCCATCGGCATGCCGTAGATCACAGACGATTTTTCATCCTGGGACCATATATCGGAACCGCTCTGCTTCATCATCCGACAGCCTTCTTTGCCGTCCGAGCCCATCCCGGTAAGAATGACGCCCAGCGTCTTGCCCGGAAAGCTGCGGGCAAGAGAACCGAAGGTAACGTCCACGCAGGGTTTGTAATTGAGCCGCTCGTCTCCGGGCAGAATACGGATCCTGGGCTGTCCGCCCCGATTCTCGACCATCATCTGTTTGCCGCCGGGCGCCAGCAAAGCCAGGCCGGGCCGCAACACATCACCATCCTCAGCCTGCCGGACTTCAATCCGGCAGAGCTTGTTAAGGCGTTCGGCGAAGGCCGGAGTAAAACTCGCCGGCATATGCTGCACCAGAACAATCGGTGCCGGGAAGGTCGCGGGCAACACCGTCAGTACCCGCTGCAGGGCAACCGGGCCGCCGGTTGAAGTACCAATGCCAACAACGGCGTAATGCTTGGCCGGCCCACGGCGGCCATGGCGCCTGGGGGCCTCGGTTTCGCCCGGAGAACCTGCCGACGCTGCCGGAGCCCGGGTATCAGGACGCTGACGCGGTGCTGGTTCCGGACGCGGGCGCCCTGCAGGCTCCGGCGCCCGGGAGGCCGGAGCTGAAGGTTCCGCGCGGGACGGCGCAGGAGACCGGTTGCCGGGACGACTGCGGGCTACATCCAGAATCCGCTCAATCAAGATTTTCTGAAGCTGACTGTTGTCCCGGGCAATTTCTTCGAAATTCTTGGGCAGAAAATCAACGGCGCCGGCCTCGAGCGCATCCAGTGTGACCCGGGCGCCCTCATAGGTGAGCGATGAGAACATGAGCACCGGTATCGGATGTTTGCGCATGATTTCGCGCACGGCAGAGATGCCATCCATCACGGGCATCTCATAATCCATGGTAATCACGTCGGGACGCAGTTTCTCGGCCAGCTCAACGCCTTCCCGACCATTGGTCGCAGCACCTACCACTTTGATCTGGCCGGAGCTGGTCAGGATTTCCGTCAGCCGCTTGCGAAAAAACCCTGAATCGTCAACGACCAGGACAGAAACTGTCATCCACTTCTCCTACCCAATCCATCGTTCTTCGGCCTTCTCTGGCAAAAAGCGCCGGAAGGCCCGGCTCAACCGTAATGTTGCAACAGGCTTGGCACATCAATAATGAGTGCAATCCGGCCATCGCCGGTAATAGTGGCACCGGCCATGCCTGGCGTACCCTGGAGCGCTCGCCCAAGGGGCTTGATAACCACTTCTTCCTGACCAACCAGCTGGTCGACCACGAACCCGACCTGCTTGGTACCCATGGCCACAATGACAACATGGGCGTTATCGGGCACCTCCTGGCCAGCACCGCCACGAACCAGCCAGCGCTTGATATGGAATAGCGGGAAGACTTTATCCCGAACCACAATGCACTCGCGCCCATCGACGATGTTGGTCTTGGTCAGGTCCAGATGGAAAATCTCGACCACGTTGACCAGCGGCAACGCAAAGGATTGATCGCCCAGCATGATCATCAGGGTGGGCATGATGGCGAGCGTCAGCGGAACCTTGATGACAATGCGAGAGCCCTTGCCCAGCTCGGATTCGATGCTCAACTGGCCATTGAGCTGGCCAATCTTGGTTTTCACCACATCCATGCCGACGCCACGTCCGGACACATCCGAAATCTGCTCCTTGGTGGAGAATCCGGCGGCAAAAATAAGGTTGTAACACTCCGAATTGGTCAGCCGGTCCGCGGCGTCCTGGTCGTAGATACCCTTTTCGACTGCTTTGCGGCGCAGGACTTCCGGATCCATGCCCGCGCCGTCATCCTCGATAAACAGCAGAATATGGTCTCCCTCCTGCTCGGCAGAGAGGGTAACCGTGCCCTGGCGTGGCTTCCCGGCCTTCTCGCGGACTTCCGGAGCCTCGATCCCGTGGTCCACCGAATTCCGCACCAGGTGAACCAGCGGATCAGACAGCGCTTCAACCAGGTTCTTGTCGAGATCGGTTTCCTCGCCATGCATCACCAGGTTCACCTCTTTCTTGAGGTTTCTGGCGAGATCGCGCACAACGCGGGGGAACCTGCCGAACACCTTTTTGATCGGCTGCATGCGGGTCTGCATGACGGCGGACTGGAGATCAGTCGTAACCACATCCAGGTTGGATACCGCCTTGTGCATGTGTTCGTCTTCACTTTCAGCACCCAGACGCTGCAAGCGGTTACGCACCAGCACCAGCTCACCCACCATATTCATGATGTCATCGAGCCGCTTGGTGTCGACACGAACCGTCGTTTCCGCGGCCGGGGCATTCTCGCGAGCAGGCATCGCCGGTGCGGCAGCGCCTTTGGCCTCCGGCTTCTCGGCCGGCTTCGACTTTTCGGGTTTTGACGCGTTTGCTTTCGCTGAAGCTGGTTCTTTTGAAGATGCAGGCTGTTTCGGCGCTGAGGGCTGTTTTGGAGCTGCAGGCTCTTTCGAGGCTGAAGGCTCTCCGCCCGCGGTCGGGCTTCCGCCCTTGCCGTGAAGATCGTCCAGCAGTTTCTCGAATTCGTCGTCGGTGATCAGGTCATCGCCGCCAGCAGATCCGGCCTTGGCAGCCGGCTTTTCTTCTTTACCAGAAGCCTCTTCCTCGCCAGCTGGCGCACCGGCAAACTGACCTTTTCCGTGCAGTTGGTCCAGTAGCGCTTCGAATTCGTCGTCGGTTATTTCGTCGTCTCCAGAACTTTCCTGGTCACCGCCGGCCGATCCGGCGCTCGAAGCCGAGGAAACCTCCGCTGATTTCTCGTCCTGCAGTGCGTCCAGAAGCTGTTCGAACTCGTCGTCGGTGATGTCGCCACCGTCTTCTGCCGGTTCGCTCTCTTCCTGCTCAGGTTGAGCGGCAGCGGTCGGTGCCCCCTCGCCTTCAGGCTGGGCCAGGGCATCCAGACGGGCAATCAGTTCGTCCGGAGCCGGTGTCAGCTCCTCATGATTGCGGACCTGCTCAAACATGGCATTGACGTAGTCGAGTGCTTCTAGAACCACGTCCATCAGTTCGGAATCCACCTTGCGCTTGTGATTACGCAAGATGTCGAAAACGTTTTCCGCGGAATGGCAGCAGTTCACCAGCGCTTCAAGCTGAAGGAAGCCGGCTCCGCCTTTCACGGTATGGAAACCACGGAAGATGGCGTTGAGCAGATCACTGTCGTCAGGATGTCGCTCAAGATCTACCAACTGCTCTGACAGCTTTTCGAGGATCTCGCCGGCTTCTACCAGGAAGTCCTGCAAAATCTCTTCATCAGCATCAAACGCCATGCGTTACCCTCATTATTCAGAAACCGAGACTGGACAACAGGTCGTCTACGTCGTCCTGCCCCGAAACTACATCTTCACGCTCATCGGCCTTGATCTGGGGCCCGACGCCCTTCTCTGCAGACTCTTCTTTTTCTTCAATCTGGTGCACCGTGCCCGTGAGCTGGTCCACATGACTGGCCATCACCACCAGGCTGAGCATCTGCTCCTCAACCTCTTTCACCAGGGCGGTGACCTTCTGGATGACCTGACCTGTCAGATCCTGATAGTCCTGAGCCAGCAGGATTTCCGACAGGTTGCTGTACATGGTGTCGGCATCGGTTGCCATGCTGACAAAAAAACGATCAATCCGGCCGTACAGCTCGCGAAACTCAGCCGGCTGCATTTCCCGGCGACGCAGGCGCTGCCACTCATCACGCAACGCGGCGGCCTCGTCTCTGAGGGCATTGGCCACCGGCATGGTTTCCTCAACCAGGTCCATGGTCCGGTTGGCTGCTTCACCGGTCATCTGCACAACGTATTCGAGACGATCAGAGGCATCAGTCATCTTTGACAGTGCTTCCTGCTGCTCGGCGTTACGGGGATCAATCTGGAAGTTCCGGATTGCTTCGTGCAGGCTCCGCGTCAGCCGCCCTACCTCACGGTACAGACTCTGATCCCTGACCTCGCTGAGTTCATTGATCAGGGTCATGGCTTTGGCATAATCACCCGCATCAACACTCTCGGCCAGTTCCGCTGCCTGCCGCTGGAGCTTTTCCGTCACCTCCGGTTCAAGGCCCCGATGGTTCTTTTTGCTATCGCTCATGAGAGCCATCCGACCTCTGGTTACTGGATTCTTTCAAAGATTTTCTCAATCTTTTCCTTGAGCACGGCAGCGGTGAACGGCTTGACCACATACCCGTTTACGCCTGCCTGGGCAGCGGCAACGATCTGGTCGCGCTTGGCCTCAGCAGTTACCATCAATACCGGCAGGGTTTTCAGATTCTCGTCCGCCCGAACGGCCTTGAGCAGGTCGAAGCCTGACATGCCAGGCATGTTCCAGTCGGTCACCAGAAAATCGTATTTGCCGCTTTTGAGCATTGGCAGTGCCGTGTTGCCGTCGTCAGCTTCATCGGTGTTGGTGAAGCCAAGATCACGCAGCAGGTTCTTGATGATCCGTCGCATTGTGGAGAAGTCGTCCACAATGAGGATTTTCATGTTTTTGTCCAATGGGACCTCCAGTTAGTAACACCCGGAATTCGTTTGACCTTTGCGTTCAAAGTCTAGCAGGCCGCTGTTTTAACCGCTTATTGTCGGACCTTTGCTTCGGTTGTAAAGCATCGGTTACCAAAAACTACAGACTACCTCGTTGGCGACACAGACTGAACGCGGTCAGTTGTCCGATTCCTGACGCCAATCCGAGAGCCGTCCCCGAAGGCGCAGGGCTGCCTGGCTGTGAATCTGGCTTACCCTGCTCTCACTGACGCCGAGCACCGCGCCAATCTCCTTGAGGTTCAGTTCTTCCTGGTAGTAAAGGCTCAACACCAGCTTTTCCCGCTCCGGCAGGTCTTCAATCGCCTCAGCGAGGCTCCGCCGGAAGGCATCGGAGGACAACCCCTCAAGGGGATTATCCTGCGTCTCTGTCTGTTCTATCGGCAGCTCTCCGGATTCATTGAGCTCGTCGAGGCTAAAAAGTCGACCGCTGTTGGAATCGGAAAGGTAGGAGTGGTATTCGGGTAGCCCCATACCCAGCTCTTCGGCCACTTCCTGGTCGTGGGCTTCGCGGCCAAGTCGATCTTCAACGGCCTTGATGGCCTGGGAAATGCGACGGGCGTTGCGATGAACAGAACGTGGCACCCAGTCACCCTTGCGGATTTCGTCCACCATGGCGCCGCGAATACGGATACCGGCGTAAGTCTCGAAGGTAGCACCTTTGGTAGAACTGTAACGCTGTGCGGCCTCGAGCAGACCGATCATGCCGGCCTGCATCAGGTCTTCAAGCTGGACGGACGCCGGCAGGCGAGCCATCAGGTGAAGGGCAATTTTCTTGACCAGCGGCGCGTGCTGCTCAATGAGCTGAGCCGGCTTCTGCGCACTTGACTGGTTATAGATTCCGAGGTTTTTCGCCAATGTCATGTATCCGGTTTTTTGTTTGACTGGATCCGATTCAGACTTCGACGAGCCGCTCCACAAAAAATTCCAGATGCCCGCGGGGAGAGGACGGCAACGGCCAGCTATCTACCTTGTCCGCCAGCGCCTTGATGGCCAGTGAAGCTTTCGCCCTGGGATAGGCGTCCAGCACCGCACGCTGCCGCTGAACCGCTTTCTTCACGGCCTCATCGTAGGGGACTATTCCTACGTATTGTAGTGCCACATCGAGGAAGCGCTCGGTGACCCGGGTCAGTTTTTCAAACAGATGCCGGCCTTCCTGCTCATTCCGGACCTGATTGGCAAGAATACGGAAGCGGTTGGTTCCATAATCACGGTTCATCAGCTTGATCAGGGCATAGGCATCGGTGATCGAGGTCGGCTCGTCGCAGACAACCAGCAGCAGCTCCTGCGACGCTCTCAGAAAACTGACCACTGACTCGGAAATACCGGCGGCGGTATCAACGATCAGGACATCGATCTGATCACCCAGTTCGCTGAACGCATTAATCAGCCCGGCATGTTCCATGGGGCTGAGCTGGGTCATTCGTTGGGTACCGGAAGAGGCGGGGACAATCTTGATGCCACCGGGACCATTCACCAGAACGTCCTTCAGATCACAGTCGCCCGCCAGAACATCCTGGAGGTTGCGATTGGCAGTGATGCCCAGCAAGACGTCGATATTGGCGAGCCCCAGATCGGCGTCGAGCAGCACCACTCTCCGGCCTTTCTGCGCCAGGGCAATTCCGAGGTTCACCGACACGTTACTCTTGCCGACACCACCCTTTCCGCCGGAAACTGCAATCACCTGTACCGGATGTGCTCTGCTCATACTGTTTTTGGTCTCTCGCCACGTTTCGCCGGCTTTGTCTCCGACGCCTGCTGTCAATCTGTCCGGTCTCAGGCGTGCTCTTTCAGGCCCTCTGCGACCGCTTGCTGTTGCTGGAGTGTTTTCAGCCGATCCACGGCCAACCGCACCAGCGGAACGGCTTCTGCGTGGTGCAGGTCTTCAGGAATCTTCTGGCCGTCTGTGTAATAGGCTACCGGCAGACCGGTTTCCATCACAAACCCGAGAGACTCGCCCAGCGTCAGGGCCTCGTCGATTTTGGTCATCACACAGCCCGCAAGATTTGCCATCTTATAGCAATGCCACACGGATTTCATGATGCGAGGCTGACTGGTTGCCGAGACCACCAGATGGGTTTTGATATTGTGATGGCTGCGAGCCAGTTCGGCCAGCTGTTCCTGATAGCCTTTGTCCGCACTGGTCAGTCCGGCGGTATCAATCAGCACCAGATGACGGTCTGACAGCTCGTCCAGAATATCGTCCAGACTGTGGCTCTCATCCACGACCCGAACCGGCACATTCAGGATCCGACCGAACACGAATAACTGCTCGTGCGCAGCCACCCGATAGCGATCCGTGGTAACCAGGGCCACGGAATCGGAACCATGCTTGAGCACGTAGCGAGCGGCGAGTTTTCCGATGGTGGTGGTTTTCCCGGACCCTGTCGGCCCCACCAACGCGTAGGCGCCGCCCTCATCCAGCCACTCCATGCGGGAGGTCCGGACCCCGGTACACAGCATTTTCAGGGACTGCTTCCAACCGTCTTCCAGACGCCCCGCCTTGTGACGACGGGAAATTGACCCCGCCAGATCACTGCCGAGGCCGAACTCCTGCAAGCGCTCGGCAAGCCTCTGCTGCACGGCGGTGGTCGCAGAAACCTCCGGCTCCTGTTGCGGCCGATGGCCCTGCATCATGTCTTTGAGCGAGCTGATCTCGGCCCGCATCTGCGCCAGCTCATCGGAATAGGCTTCCCTCGGCGCCTGTGGCAGAGGTTCAATATCACCAAAACCACCGCTCACCTCTTCCTGAATGGCAGCGAACGAACCGGCGTAGCTCGCGCCCTGCGATGCCCGCTTTTCCCGTACTTCACGGATGCGGTCCCGGGACCGGCTCAGCTCGTCCTCAAGACGCCTGTGCTGGTCGGCCTGCATCTCGGCCAAGCGGGACCCGTTGGTGGCTTCTTCTGCCTGGTTGCCCAGTCGCTGGCGCGCCATATTCTCGTCATAGTCCAGCGCCGTCACAATTTCGACACCGCCGTCGACCCGACGATTGGAAAGGATCACGGCGTCCGGCCCCATCTGTTCGCTGACCTGCTTGAGCGCCTCGGCCATGGTCTGAGCAAAAAACCGTTTTACTTTCATGATGCCTCTTCCTCCACCGGCAACGCCGTGCCGGCGCTGTCCGCTCTGTCATCCGCGCCGTTACTGGCCAACGGACGCCACGATCGTAATCTGTTTGTTATCCGGAATTTCCTGGTACGAGAGCACATGGAGCCGCTCTACCCCGTAGCTGGCGAACTTCGCCAGCACCGGCCTCAGGGGCCCGGACACCAGCAGAATGGCTGGCTTGCCGAGCATCTCCTGACGCTGGACGCTCTCCTGAAGCGAGCGCTGGAGTTTTTCAACCATATTCGGCTCCAGGACCAGGCCAATATCTTCCTGTCCGCCGGATTGTTGACTCTGCTGAACAGACTTTAGCAATAACTGTTCCAGATCCGGATCCAGGGTGATCACCGGTATCTCTGATTCGTTGCCGCAGATGCTCTGGACAATCATCCGGCGCAGGGACTGCCGCGCAACGGTGGTCAACAGCTTCGGATCCTGACTCTTCGGATGCACGTTCACGATGGCCTCGGCAATGGACCGCATGTCCCGGATCGGCACTTCTTCCTTCAGGAGGTTCTGCAGCACTTTAAGCAGCAGACTGATGGATACGGTGGTGGGTACCAGTTCCTCGGCCAGCTTCGGAGAAATCTTTTCAAGCTGATCCAGCCATTTCTGGACTTCCTCATGGCCCAGCAGCTCGTGGGCGTGTTTCTGCAGTACCTGGTTAAGGTGGGTCGCGACCACCGTACTGGCATCGACCACGGTATAGCCGAGTGTCTGGGCCTGGTCTTTCTTGTCTGGCTCAATCCAGCTGGCGTCCAGACCGAACGCCGGATCCTTGCCTTCAATGCCTTCTATCTTTCCGAATACCTGACCGGGGTCGATGGCCAGTTCGCGGTCCGGATGGATTTCCGCTTCGGCAATGGTCACGCCCATCAGGGTGATGCGGTAGACATTGGGCATCAGATCGAGGTTGTCTCGAATGTGGACCGAGGGCATCAGGAAGCCGAGATCTTGGGACAGCTTTTTACGAACGCCCTTGATACGACTGAGCAACTGGCCACCCTGTGACTTGTCCACCAGCGGGATCAACCGGTAACCCACTTCCAGACCGACAATATCGACAGTGGACACATCGTCCCAACCCAGCTCCTTGGTCTCTCCGGGGGCCGGTAGTTGACGCCCCTGATCGCCGCCAGCATCACCGCCTGGAGGCAGATCACGACCCGCCGGCCGTGGAGCCGCCCCGCCCGCGCCCCTAACCGGGAATGCGCCATCTTCTTCGACGGTCTGTCTCTGGTGCTTCCAGATATACCAGGCAGCGCCGGCGGCCAGTGCACCCAGACCCAGGAAGGCCACGTGGGGCATTCCGGGAATCAGACCGAGAATGATCAGGATAGCGGCGGCAATGGACAGCGCCTTGGGCGCACTGAACATTTGCTGGAGGATCTGGCCGCCCATGTCCTGGCTGGAGGTAACCCGCGTTACCATGATTGCAGCAGACGTGGACAGCAGCAGCGAGGGAATCTGTGCCACCAGGCCGTCACCAATGGTCAGCAGCGCATATCGCTCCATGGCCAGCCCGAAATCCAGACCGTGCTGCAGCATACCAATGGCAATACCGCCAATGATGTTGATCGCAAGAATCAGCAGGCCGGCAATGGCGTCGCCCTTCACAAACTTGGACGCACCGTCCATGGAGCCGTAGAAATCCGCTTCCTGGGCGATTTCGGCACGACGATGCTTGGCCTCATCCTGATTGATCAGGCCGGCGTTCAGGTCCGCATCAATCGCCATCTGCTTGCCGGGCATGGCATCCAGCGTGAAACGGGCGCTCACCTCGGAGACCCGGCCGGCACCCTTGGTCACGACCAGGAAGTTGATGATCATCAGGATCGCAAACACCACCAGACCCACGGCGTAATTGCCGCCGATCAGAACGGCGCCGAAGGATTCGATCACTTTACCGGCGGCATCTCCGCCTTCGTGGCCGTTCAGCAGAACAATCCGGGTAGACGCCACGTTCAGGGCGAGACGCAGAAGTGTGGCTACCAGCAGGACTGTCGGGAAGGACGCAAACTCCATCGGCCGCAGGGCGTAGACACACACCAGCAGAATGACAATGGACAGGGTGATGTTGAAAGTAAAGAACACGTCCAGG
>Ga0070724_10001951_pt1 | contig 11856 bp, 15 predicted proteins | sample tdDd001_FD_67278 | JGI IMG/M metagenome (GOLD analysis project Ga0070724, IMG submission 67278) | Marine sediment microbial communities from the Atlantic coast under amendment with organic carbon and nitrate - tdDd00.1 | ecosystem: Environmental > Aquatic > Marine > Coastal > Sediment | place...
GCAAAGCAAGGTAAATAACTATGCATTTTGATAAACACATTAAAGACAATAATAAAAAACTTCTAGAACATTTAGCATCTGCTTTTGAAAATGAGCAAGTTAAAATTTCTAATGATCTAAACCAAATTAAACTATGCGTTAGTATTGTTGACATTCTTGATGTTCTACACGAGCTAAAAGAAAATAAAGACCTACAGTTTATGCAGCTTGTCGATATTACAGCAGTAGATTACCCAAATAGAGAAAAACGTTTTGATTTAGTTTACATGCTTCTATCACATAGGAAGAATGCTAGGGTAATTGTAAAAACTCAAATTAGTGAAAATGAAAACGTACAAAGCGTAGTAGAAATGTTTAAATCTGCAGATTGGCACGAGCGTGAAGTATACGACATGTTCGGTATTATTTTTGAACAGCACCCAAATCTAAAACGTATTTTAACAGATTATGACTTTGAAGGTCATCCATTAAGAAAAGACTTTCCTATTTTTGGTAAAAAAGACATGTTCTATGATGAAGAAGTTCAAGACTGCGTTTATAAAGATGTTGACCTACCTGAAGATACAAGATTTTACGATACTCAAAATAAATGGACTCAGCTAAATAATAACTTTGATTTAGCCGAAGAAGACAAACCATTTTCTATCGATGAGTTTAAGGATAAGGAATAAGAATGAATCAATATTATGTTTATATTCTCAGTAATAAACTAAATTCTACCTTGTATATAGGGGTGACAAGCGGTTTAGTCAAAAGAATTTATGAACATAGAAATAAACTGGTAGATGGTTTTAGTAAAAAATACAATACAAATAAATTGGTTTATTATGAAGTTCATCAAGATATAAATGAGGCAATAAAAAAAGAGAAACAATTAAAATCATGGAATAGAGAGTGGAAAGATAAATTGATTACATCATTTAATTTAAATTGGAAAGATTTATATGATGAAATATCAAAACAATAAAGTTGGACTTTAACGCAGAGATGCCAGATCAAGTCTGGCATGACATGTGGAGGTTGGTTTAATGGTTAAAAAATTAATAACACAAGTGTCATCCCAGCGAAGGCTGGGATCTCAGAAGTAAAATAAAAAAGTTTAAATTAGATAAAGTCTGGCAGGTAAGGAAAGTATAAATGGAAGAAAATAAAAATCTACAGCAAAAAGAAGTTTTTGTAGGCGAGAATATGAAGGTTAACTTTGGCCCTCAGCACCCTGCAGCTCATGGTGTTATGCGTCTTATTCTTGACCTTGATGGAGAGGTTATTGAAAGAGCAGATCCACACATCGGTTTATTACACCGTGGATCAGAAAAATTAATTGAAGATAAAACATACCTACAAGCTTTACCGTATTTTGATAGATTCGATTATGTTTCTATGATGGCAAATGAACATGTATGGTGTTTATCTATTGAAAAGCTATGTCAAATTGAAGTTCCGTTAAGAGCTCAGTACATAAGAGTTATGTATTGTGAGCTTACAAGAGTATTAAGTCATCTTATGTGGTTAGGTACTCACGGTCTTGATATTGGTGCGATGAGTATTTTCTTATATGCATTTAAATCTAGAGAGAAAATATTTGATTTTTATGAGGCAGCTTCTGGTGCTAGAATGCATGCAAACTATTTCCGCCCAGGAGGGGTAGATAAAGACATTCCAGACTCATTGCTAAAACAAATTGATGAGTTTGTAGATGAAGAACTTAAAAATATTGATATGTACGAAGACTTACTATCAGAAAACCGTATTTGGAAACAAAGAACTGTAGATATTGCCGTAGTAAGCGCCAATGAAGCTGTTGAACGTGGTTTTTCTGGTGCAATGTTAAGAGGTTCAGGCGTAGCTTGGGATTTAAGAAAGTCTCAGCCATATGAAGTATATGATAAACTAGACTTTAGAATTCCAGTAGGTAAAAACGGTGATTGTTATGATCGTTACCTAGTAAGAATGGAAGAAATGAGAGAAAGCTTAAAAATCGTTCGTCAATGTATCGATAAAATGCCTAAGGGGGATATTAAAGTACAGAACTTTAAATTCTCACCTCCAAAGCGTAAAGATATGAAAAATGATATGGAAAGCTTAATTCATCACTTTAAGTACTATACAGAAGGATTCCATGTTCCAGCAGGAGATGTTTATACAGCAGTAGAGTCACCAAAAGGCGAGTTAGGCGTGTATTTAGTTTCAGATGGTTCAAATAAGCCATATAGATGTAAAGTAAGAGCTCCAGGGTTTACACACCTACAATCAATGGAGTTTATGACAAAAGGGCATATGTTAGCAGATGTTGTTGCAGTTATTGGTACAATGGATGTAGTATTCGGGGAGATTGATAGATAATGGATAGAATTACAGTAGATATTGTAGATGTAGCAAATGAGTATAAGAACTCAACAAACGAACATTACAAAGCAAAAATGGAAAACGCAGATCAAGACTTTAAATGGAATAATGAGCAGTTAGCTCATATTGAAAAAATTATGTCTCGTTATCCTGATAATGAAAAAGGTAAAAAGTCTGCACTATTACCATTACTACATTATGCTCAAGATGAGTTTGATGGCTGGTTACCAATTAAGCTAATGCAGTTAGTAGCTGAGACTATTGATATGCCATTAATGAAGGTTCAAGAAGTTGCAACCTTCTATACAATGTTTAACTTAAAACCAGTAGGTAAGTATCACTTACAAGTATGTACAAATTGTGCATGTACTATTACAGGCTCTAAGAAAGTACTAAAAGCTTTAGAAGAAGAGGTTGGTGAAATAGAAGACGGTATGTCTAAAGATGGTTTATTTACAATTACAGAAGTAGAATGCCTAGGTGCTTGTATTCAAAGCCCAGTAGTTCAAGTTAATAAAGCTTACAAGTTTAGACAAAATGCAAAATCAGCAAAAGAGTTAGTTGAAAAGCTAAAAGCGAAAGAAACTACATAAGATGTCATTCCAGCGAAGGCTGGCATCGAACGAAGGGACAAGGCTTTAGCCAATCTCAGAAGCAAAATAAAAAAAATAGAGTTTAAGGCAGAGATACCAGATCAAGTCTGGTATGACAGGTGAGAAAAGAAAATTAAAAGGTAAATTCTAATAACACTAAATGTCATTCCAGCGAAGGCTGGAATCTCAGAAATAAAATAGAAAAGTTTAGAATTTAAAGTAGAGAGGTCCTGTATCGAACTTGTGACAAGGCGTTAGCCAAACAAGTTCAGGATGACGCTCTTTAGGAAGGTACAAACATGAGTAAATTCGCAGTAAGTTTTGAAGATAAAGTATTTAAGAACCTAGATGGTGATTTAGATTGGTCTATAGAAAGCTATAAAGAACGTGGCGGTTATAAGGGACTAGAAGAAGTACTAGCAAAAGATCCAAAAGAAATTATTAATTCATTAAAACCATCTGGTATGCGTGGCCGTGGAGGAGCAGGTTTCCCGACGGCTATTAAATGGAGCTTTATGCCAGATCCTACAGAAGATAAACCAAACTATTTAGTTTGTAACGCTGATGAAGGTGAACCCGGTACATGTAAAGACCGTGATATTTTAAGAAATGATCCTCATACACTAGTAGAAGGTTTAATTATCGGCTGTCACTGTCTACAGGCTAAAACTGCTTATGTGTATATAAGAGGTGAGTACCATATAGAATCAATTAGAATGCAAGAAGCAATTGATCAAGCTTATGAAGCTGGTTACCTAAAAGAAGGTGTTTGCGATATTTATATTCACATGGGAGCAGGAGCATATATCTGTGGTGAAGAAACAGCATTACTTGAATCATTAGAAGGTAAACGTGGTCAGCCAAGGCTAAAACCACCTTTTCCAGCTAATTTTGGTTTATATGGTTGTCCAACAACAGTTAATAACGTTGAAACAATTGCTCAAATGGGTGTTATAGCTAAAAAAGGTTTAGATTGGTGGACTCAGTTTGGTTCAGAAAATAACCACGGTACAAAAGTATTTTCAATTTCAGGAGCTGTAAATGATCCTAAAAATATTGAAGTTGCTTTAGGTGTTCCATTAAAAGAGCTTATCGAAGAATTTTGTGGTGGAGTTAAAGGAGGTTGGGATAATCTACAAGCAGTTATTCCGGGTGGCTCATCAACAAAGCTATTAACTCCAGAAGAAGCAGAAGTTGCAAGTATGGACTTTGACTCATTAAAACAATTTAACTCATCATTAGGTACAGCAGGCGTTGTAGTAATTTCTAAAGATGAAGATTTACTTGAAGTTATGTTAAGAATTTCTAGATTCTATAAGCATGAAACATGCGGACAATGTACACCATGTCGTGAAGGTATTCCTTGGGTTTATCGTGACCTTGAAAAGCTTGTAAATGGTAAAGGCTCTGTAGAAGATATTGATAGGCTGGTTAAACTAACTCATAAAATTGAAGGTAAAACAATTTGTGCCTTTGCCGATGGTGCAGTTTGGCCTGTACAAGGTTTAATCGCAAAATTCAAACCATTACTTGAAGAAAAGTTAAAATAAAAAATATCTTAATTGCTCTTGTTTTTTTATATAAAGAGATTATATAAAGTATAAATTAACTCACGAATTGGTCTAGCCAATCGTAGAACTAATCATTACTTTTTTATTAAGGATGTGTGTATGTGGAAAGCTATTATTCCCTTTATGGTAGGATGCTTCACTTTTATTTACTATACATTATCTACTTTTCCTAAAACTGAAGAACCTGTTCAAACAGAACAGGTTCAAGTTAAGCCGGTCGATATCATGGGTACAGTAGAGCAGGTTTATGAGCTATCTCCTGAAAGTCGCTGTATTTCTGTTAAGTCAACGGTTACAGAAAGCTTAGGTAAGATGGAAAGGATTTGCTACGTAGCCCGCTCAAGTCAACAAGGAATGTTTGTTAAAGAAGGAAATACTGTCGAAATTAATATTATCAAAGATAGGGGCGGAATTGTCAAAATTGCTGAAGTTTATATCTTAGATTAGATGCATATTCTTTAAAATATCGAAAATTTTTAAATAAAAACACTGCATAGTTCTGCGGTGTTTTTATTTTTTTGTTTTATATACAGATTGTTAGTTGTTTTTATATAAAAAACAAAGTACTAGTTATATTTACCTTTTTTATTTTAAAAAATACAGTTATGATATAAAAGTTGAGGTTGAAATAAAGATAAAAGGGTAGATTAATGGCAAAACAAATTCTAAAAGCTGCAGCGCATGCATTTATTATTAAAGACAATCAGGTTTTATTAGCAGTAAGAATAAAAACTGGTTATTGCGATGGTTTGTATGGCGTTCCTGCAGGTCATGTTGATGATAGAGAGGTTTCAACGCAAGCCTTAATAAGAGAATTACAAGAAGAAGTTAATTTATCGGTAGATAAAAAAGAACTTAAACATGCATTATCAATGCATAGAGTTGTTGATGAACACCCGTACTTTTGCACCTTTTTTGAAATTAAGGATATAGATTTATCATCTTTAAAAAATAATGAACCTGAAAAGTGTAGAGAGTTAAAATGGTTTAACTTAGATAAATTACCTGAAAATATGGTTCCTTATATTAAAAATGCTTTACAAGCATATAATGCCGATGAATATTATTTAGAAGATTATAATCAATAAATAGAAACTTAAGCTCCTGAAAAAGGGGCTTTTTTCTTGCAAAGATAATAATATATAATTATAATAATAATTATATAGCGTTTTGCTATTTATTTTTTAGATAGTGTCATAGTTCTTAACCATAAGGAGGATATATGGCAGATAAACAGATAGCAGAAGTAGGGGTGGAAGTCTTAGTTATGCTAGATGAAGAAGTTCTTCTTTTAAGAAGAGCTGATACTGAACCCTACAGCGGTTTATACGGTTTGCCATCTGGTAGTGTTGAAGGCTTTGAAACTCCTAAACAAGCTGCAGGTAAAAAGGTAATGGAGTATTTGGGTCTTGATGTAGAAGATTCTAAGTTTACTTCAGCAATTACTGTTCATAGGCGATCTAAGACAGGAGTAAATATTGATTTCTTTTTGATTTTGGATAATGTTGATGAAGATAAAGTAAAAAATAACAATCCAGATAAGTGCGATGAACTTAAGTGGTTTCATATTCATAATATTCCAGAGGATGATATGATACCTTATATTAAAGATGTAATATCATCTTATAAAAATTGGAATAATTATCTAGAAGATCATACTAGTTATTTGAATATGAGAACCACACCTTTAAAAATAGTATAAAAGGCCCTTCGGGGCCTTAACTTTTTTATTATTATTTTCTTGAAAAATTTATAAAAATAACTATATATATAAGTAGTTTTGTTACTTTTATTTTATGGAAAATTGCTATGTTAAAAAAATTTGCTTTGGCTTGTGTGTTTTCTTTGGTTTGTTCTTCAGCATTTGCTGGTAATACAATAGAGTTAAAAGACGCTAAAGTTATTGATCTATCAAAGGTTAAATCCGATAAGACTCAGTGCGCCTTATTAGAAAAAGACTCTAAAACATATTATATCTGTTATGATGTTGTTGGCGTTTTGGACTTTATCAAAGTTCATGATATTGTTGATTTTACATCTAAGTTTAACAAGCAAGGAACAGCATTAAACGCTAAATCAATTAAGATACATAATAAAAAAATTGATTATGATATGAACAGTTATTAAAAAATCAAATTTATAAGGATATTTATAATGACCAGTTTTGCTAGAAAGATGTTTCAAATAGGCTTTATGCTTTTAATCTGCGGAATGTTTTTATTATCTGGTTATATTTCTCCAGAGTATAAAAATGAATTTTGTATTGTTTCATTTGCCATTGTTGGAGTTTTTATACTTACGGCCATGTTATCTAAAAAATCAGATAAATCTGAAGAAAATAAAAAGTTTGCATTAGCAGGTCTTAATATTTCTTTAGGGATTACTCTTATTTTAGGAAAATTTATAGGTATTACCGAATACCAGGCTCTATTGGTTATTCTTATAGGAGTATTTATAGCTTTAAGTAGTGTTATCTTCAAAAAATTACCTTTAAACATCAAAGTTAAAATTTAAGGAGGCTTTTATGCCTGAAATAGCACTTATTTGTTTTGTTATTTTAGCTCTGGTATCTGCTTTGTATAGTGCGTTAGGGCGTTTAGGGTTTCTTCTTGTTCTGATTGGCCTGCTTATTTTAGATAAAAGTATTCCAACTAGTGATAAAGAGGTCTATGCCTTTGCTGTTATTATGATTGCAGGGGCTCATCTGGCGACAGTTGTTTATTCAAAAGATATGCTTTTTTATACGATTGTAGGAATAATTATATCCCTTGTAGGTGTTTTAGTTTTAGGGTCAGGTCATGAGTTTACAATAATTCATACGGCTTGCTTTACTATCTCAGGGGCTATATTGATTTTTCTTGACATATCTATTGCTAAACTAAAAAAGCCAGTCTATGGTCAAGATAAAAATCAGCTTAAAACCCCATGGGCTTAAGTTGTAGAATATTACGAGAAAAAGGGGCTTATGCCTCTTTTTTGTTAGGTTTTTTGTAGTGTAGATTTTATTAGAAAAAAAGATGCATTGTCTGAAACCTTGTACATCTATGCATAAAATATTAACTTTAAATTAATTTAACTTTTGCTCAACTATTATAATTTTTCTGCTTTAAGGATATTTATAAGGAGACTTATAATGACGGAACTAGGCTTTTGCGCTCTGGTAATTATTGGTTTTGCAGCAGCCTTTACTGGAATTTTTGGTCAGTTAGGTTTTATTTATACTTTTATCGGTATGTTACTTTTATTCAAACATATACCAACTGAGGATATGATTATCTATTGGGTTGGATGTGTAAGCGCAACGCTCATCCATTTGCTAGCAGTATATCTGTCTAAGAAAAAAATATGGTCATCATTATTTGGAATAGTGCTATCTTTTTTAGTAGTTTTGCTTTTGGGAACTGAGCATTATATGACTATATCAGATACTGCATTTTTTATAATTCCAGGTCTTGGCTTGGTTTTTTTAACCAGTATTGAACCTGAAAAGAAAAAACCTTGTAAAGTAACATATGATAAAATTCCTAAAAAAAACACTAGTTTGGGATATCGAAAAAAAGAGGTATAGGCCTCTTTTTTTACATTTAATTACAAAAAATAACCTTTAGTTGTGCTTTTCTCTTGAAAAGATTGATTTTAGTAACTATACTTAAGTCAGTAAAACCTTTTGATATTCCCATTTTAATCTTTTCGTGACAGAGCGGAGGCGTTTATGTCTGATCCCAAATTATTTGCCTTTATGGTTGTATGCCATATTCTAGTACCATTAGCGCTTTTAAGCTACCAAAAAAAATCAAAGCTTAGAAGTCAAGCATTACACGGCTGCGTAAGTATTACAACAGTAATGCTTACAAATATAGTAGCTTTAATATTAACCGAGTTTTTTGACTCATTTAGTTATGCATTTTTCAATGAGAGCTACATTTATATTTGCCTTATTGCACCAGCAACTCTTTTGACCTCATGGAAAATAGAATCAAAAGTAGAACTGAAGAATGTCAAACTACAACTGTTTATTTCAACTAGCTTAGCAACATTCTCGGTTTATTACGTCTTTAGCAGCATATATAGCTATAATATTTCTGAGCTATTTACTCACAATAGGGCGGCAATGGTCATTATGACTATTATTTTGGCTGGATATATTCTTCATGATATATCTAATCAGGATGAAATTTCGATTTAAAATACCTACTTTTGCAGCCTGAAATTATTCGGGCTGCTTTTTTGTGATCTTAAGCTTAAAAATTGATTGAAAACAATTGTGTTTTAATGTAAAATATTTACAAAATAAAAAGATTCAAAGATCCACACAATAATAAAAGGTTTAAACGTTATTTATGATCGACCTAATTAAGCTTACTGTTGACGGTAAAGAAGTAGAAGTTCCAAAAGGTACAAGCGTTTTACGAGCTTGTGAAATAGCAGATGTGCAAGTTCCTAGATTTTGTTACCATAGCAGGTTATCAATTGCTGGTAACTGTAGAATGTGTCTAGTAGAAATAGATGGTGCACCAAAACCTGTAGCAAGTTGTGCATTTCCGGCGGCAGAAGGCCAGATTGTTAGAACTCAAAGTCAAATAGCAAAAGATGCTAGAAAATCAGTAATGCAATTCTTGTTGGCTAATCATCCATTAGATTGTCCTTTATGTGACCAAGCTGGAGAATGTGACCTTCAAGACTTTTCAATGGGCTGTGGCTCAGATAGAAGTGATTTTAGTAATGAAAAAAGAACAGTAAATAATCCAGATTTAGGACCATATATCGAAACATTTATGAATAGATGCATCCACTGTATGCGTTGTGTAAGGTTTAGTGATGAAATTGCCGGCAGAAATGAAATCGGTGGTTTATTTAGAGGTGGTGAAAAAATCATTACAAATTTAGAAGATAAGCCTGTAACCTCAAACCTTTCAGGTAATATGATTGATTTATGCCCAGTAGGAGCATTAACAAGTAAGCCAGGCAAATACTCTGCTAGAGCATGGGAATTAACAAAGCATGAAACAGTAGACGTTTTAGACTCAATTCTTCCAAGTGTTTATATGGATACAAAAGACAATAAGGTTTTAAGAGTTAGAGCAAGAGAAAACGAGATTATTAATCAAGAATGGATTAGTGATTTAACTCGTTTTTCATACGATGGTTTATATAACAATAGAATTCAAACTCCGTTAGTTAATGGTAAGCAGGTTTCATGGAATAAGGCATTTGATGAAATTTTAGAAGATTTGCATGAAACAGCTCCACAAAAAGTAGCAGGGCTTATTGGAGATTCTTTAGCTGTAGAAGATATTTTTTCATTTAAAGAGTTTATGAATAAAACTGTAGGTACTAATAATATTGATTATAAATATAATGGTTTTAACTTAAAGTCATTAAATAAATCAAATGTAACATTTGAAAGTTCGATTGCAGAAATTGATGATGCAGATTCTATTTTATTTGTAGGAACTGATCTAGAAAATAGCTCTCCATTATTAAATTCAAGAATATTCCAGCAAACACAAAAAAGAAAAGTTGATTTATTTGCAATAGGACAAAATAATGAAAATGATAATTTAAAAATCAAATACTTATCGAAAACTCCTAATATTTTACTTGAAGAAATTGAAGAGTTAAAAGAATCTTTTGAAAAAGCTAAGAAGCCAATGATTTTTGTTGATGTTGAAAATGTATTAATAAGAACAGATGCTGCAGATATTTTAAATAAACTAGATGATTTAAAAGTAAAATATAAAGCAAAAATGAACTTCTTTAGCTCTAAATCTGGATTTATAAATGCAGTTGATGTTGTTGGTAATAAGACAGATAAAAACTATAAGCAAATTATTAAAGGCTTAGATAAAGAAGAACTAGAAATTTTATTTGTATACGGCAATCAGAACATTAACTTAGAAACTGCAAGAAAAGCAAAAGTTTTAGTTTATATCGGTACACACCATAATAAAATTTCAAAAATAGCAGATGTTGTTTTACCAGCTGTTACATTTACTGAAAAAAATAGTTTATGGAATAATGTAGAAGGTAAAGTTATAGAATCAAAAGCTGTAACAACACCTTGTTTTGAAAGTAGAGTAGACTGGAAAGTTTGGCGTGCTTTATCAGAATTTGTAGGCGAAAAACTCAATTTTGATACTTTAGAAGAGCTGAGGCTAGAGCTGGTTAAGCAAAAAGTTTCTTGCAATTTAGAGTCTATAGAAAATGAAGAAAAAGAATCATATATAGTAGATAAAAATGCTAATTCTATTAATAAAAAAGCGCTAGATTTCTGTGATAAAAATATCAAAGGATTTAATGAAATATCTTTAAACTCTAGCAACTATAAATAAAATTAGTTATACTTATTATAAACTTGAATTATATGAGGGAATTATAACAATGAAAAGACAAGTTAAATCAATTATTTTAGCAGCAGGTAAAGGTTCAAGAATGGAGTCAGACTTGCCTAAAGTGCTACACTCAATTGCAGGTAAGCCTATGATTAGCCATATTTTAGAAACTTTTAATTCTATTGATGAAATCGATGAAAGTATTTTAGTGCTAGGTCATGAAAAAGATAAAGTATTAGCTAAAGTTGGTAAAGATGTTTCATATGTTATTCAAGGACAACAATTAGGAACTGGGCATGCTGTAAAAGCTGTTAAAGAAAAGTTTAAGAATTTTAATGGAGATGTTTTTATTGCCTATGGAGACTGTCCTTTATTGACTAAAAAAACAATCAAAGCATTTATTCAAGATCATCAAAATCATAATGTAGTATGTTCAATTTTAACAGCCCATTTGGATAATCCAAGCGGATATGGAAGAATTGTTAAAAAAGAAAATTATGTAGCAAAAATTGTAGAAGAGTTAGATGCAACTCCAGAAGTTAGAGAAATTAAAGAAGTAAACTCAGGTGTTTATATTGTAAACAGTAAAATGCTATTTAAAGCTTTAGAAAATGTTAAAAACCATAATGTTAAAAAAGAATATTATTTAACAGATATTATTGGTTACTTTGTATCTCAAGGTCTTAAAGTAAATAGTTATAAAACAGCTAATATTGTAGAGATTCAAGGCATTAATACAAAACACCAGCTGCAATATGTTGAATCTATTTTAAAAAGTAGATAATTTAGGAGGGTTGGGCGATGTTGTCTACAAAAGGATCCATGTTAAGAGTTTTTACAAAGTGTCATTCCGCACTTGATGCGGAATCTCTGCAAAAAGTTACGTATTTACCGCAGGGATACCTGACCAGGCCTAGCATGACAAACCGCGGAGCCATGTTTGGGCTTGACGCAAGAATTGCATTAGCGATTTTTGGATCGTTATCAGTAATATCAGGTGCTGCGTTATATAGT
>Ga0070724_10001952_pt1 | contig 11850 bp, 7 predicted proteins | sample tdDd001_FD_67278 | JGI IMG/M metagenome (GOLD analysis project Ga0070724, IMG submission 67278) | Marine sediment microbial communities from the Atlantic coast under amendment with organic carbon and nitrate - tdDd00.1 | ecosystem: Environmental > Aquatic > Marine > Coastal > Sediment | place...
CAACATCACTGTTGTAAATTCCAGTTCCATCAAAATCCATCCACATAGTCGGCGCTTGTGGTGCTAAAACAAATGCACCCTTTTCACCAAAGAAGGCTTGGTATTCATCACTAACAAAGTTAGATGCTTCATTGCCCATCACATTAATGTAAGTGTTCTTTCCACCTTCTCCTGCTCCATGTAGCCAAATGATTAATGGTAGCGCCTCATCTGCTTCTGGTTCATAAGAAGCATAAAGTAAATCTATTTCATTACTTGAAAACTCTTGATTATGAACAAACTTATCTGCTAAACCATTAATGTTTTTATCCATCTCATCTTCTGCAGCTGGTAAAAATGTTAAAGCTTGATCGTCAACACTCTCTAGAACTGCACCAGGATTAAGTGAAATCTTATAATAAGTATCTACAAATGAATTTCTATTCGTTAGAATATTATAATTGAGCGCAGCCCCTTCACTTAAGTTTGGACCAACTTCCATCTCTAGTGTAATGTACTGGCCATTTTCAACCTTGTTACCCTCAGCATCTGAAAGGTAGATTTCTGTTACATTCCTATCAGCAACATGTTCACTTGCATTTTCTGCAAATGAAAATGTCTGGAAAGAAAAATCTTTAAAAGTTCTTACTGACTCTACATGGAACATATCCTTTGTCAATATATCAGCCTTCACCTCTTGCTTCAGATCTAAAACAAGTTTGTTAACTGAAGGTCCCCAATCATAAGTTGTAGTAACACTTGTATAAGTCATATCAACAACCTCTTTTTTGTGTTCATCATGAAGCATTTTTTTTAGTAGTAATGGTAACCATTGACCCAGATCATCCTCACTGTGTTTTTCGATAAAATCTAGCCATGCTTCTGGGTTTTCCACCCTTTCATAAAGCTCAATAATTAAATTTTCATCTACTGTATTGTCACCCGTCTCACTTGCAAATGCGGTATTGGATACCACTAATATAAGTGATAATACCAGTACAAATATTTTTTTCATTAGACCCCCTCAACTCTATTCTGTTTTGACTTCCTAAGTAACATGACTATGGCTGATAGTAGTATAATCCCTAAAATAGCAATATTAATAGCGATCTGTACCTTTTTCCAAGTTGCCATTTCAAAAGTAATAGTTGTACCCGGAACTATACCATTCATCGCGTTACTGTTAGAAACTGTGTAGAATAATCTGTGAGCAGTTTTTCTAAAGTTGTTTACTGCTGTTGCACTCGTTGTATCTTCTAAGTTCTTTTGTGAAGAGAAAGTAATGTAATAGTCAGTACCTGACGCAATACCTTGGTCAGCATACATATATTCATAAAGATTAAAGTCTGAGATTACAACACCTTCAAATCCCCATTCATCTCTTAGAATTGTTTCAAGCAATGCTGAACTACCACCTGCCCAAGTTGTACCAATTCTGTTAAATGAACTCATTAAGGCAGTCGCCGCTTTCATCTCTTTTTCTACAAGTGTTCCTTCTGCATCACCTACATATTTTAATGTTGTTGTTGCATTTTTTATAGCCTTCTCAAAACCCTTCAAATAGATTTCACGAATAACTTGTTCGTTAGCCCATGTAGAAACACCATTGTTGATACGGTTGGTTTCTTGATCATTTAAGGCAAAGTGTTTAATGTATGTGTAAAGACCTTTATCTGCAGCACCTTCAATAACAGCTTCAGTAATTTTGGCACTTAAGATTGGATCTTCTGAATAGTACTCGAAATTTCTTCCTGCAAAAGGTGATCTATGAACATTAAGTGCTGGTGCATACCAACCATTAACCCCCATATCTAAAGCTTCATTACCAACCATGCGTCCCATTTCATGTGCAAGGTCAACATTAAATGTTGAGGCAATTACAACTTCTGAAGGATAAGCAGTTCCTTTAATTGAAGAACCCATAAATGAACTTAAACCTGCTGGTCCATCAATATCGATTGTTTTGGGTTTGCCAACTGATGCTACTTCTAATGATGTATAAGCACCTTCTAAAATAAGATTCACAATCTCATCTGGGTTTACTTGATCTAATAAAGCTTCCCATGCTGGATCATTGTAATCTTTACCTCTCATATCAATAAGTGACAAGCCATTTTCAGCTTTTGTCACTGGCATAACAGCCTCTGGATCTAGGTTAGCTTCAACGTCATATGCTTGGAAACCTGCAATAACTTCATCTGAAGCATTTCTATCCTTTGCATTTGGTTTTGTTGGGAATGTCCCTTCAAAATTTGCTCTAGAGAAATTCGTAATATATCCTTCTTCTATAGTATCTGTAAAAGCACTTGAAACATCGTCAAATTGATTGGTTGCTGCAATTAAATCAGATGATCTGGTGTTTTCTTCGTTAAATACCACTGTCTTATCCATCTCATAGGTTAAGACTTCTGTACTGTCCTTGATATGATGTGAATCCGTTTGTAGCGTAATCTCATACACACCTTCATCTAAAACATATGCTTTTTCGGTTTTATAGTCATATGATGCCATATCTTCTACAGGGAAAGAAACCGTTACTGTTTGCTTTTCGCCTGCTTGTAATAAGTCTGTCTTAACAAAATCACCTAATACAACTTCAGATTTTTCAATACCACCCTTGTAGTATGGTGCACTATAATAAACCTGAATCACATCTTTACCTGCAAAGTCACCTGTATTGGTTACTTCAACTTTTAGAGTAATATTACCATCTACTTTTCCAAAATCTTGCTCAAGAATTTTCCAGTCAAAGTTAGTATATGATAAACCGTAACCGAATGGATAAACAACGGCTTGATCATAATCTATAAAACCTTCAGCTGCAGCTGTTTCATAATATCTATAACCAACATAAATGCCTTCTTCATAGTGAACAAACGTTGCATCACCTATAGCATTATTCTCATCAACATTCATGTACTGGAAGTGACCAAAGTTAACAAAAGTTGGATCTAGTGTCAAATCTGATGGATAAATATCTACTGTATGACCTGAAGGATTTACACTACCATTTAAAATTCTTCCAACTGAGTTAAAACCTGTTTTCCCAGGGAAACCAACACATAGAATAGCATCTACCTGATCATCTGCTTCTAGTTCACCAAGTTCCATCACTGCACTTGAGTTAATAATAACAATAACTGTATCGAAATGTTCTTTGGCCAATTCAATAGCCTCTTTTTCATCATAAGAAAGCTCTAACTGATGCTGACCTTTTTCATAGTGGTCATCCCAACCTTTGATATTCTGAGATAAATCACCACCTTCACCCGCAGGGCGGCTGATCGTAATAATAGCTGCATCATCAAATGATGCAAAACTGTCTATAGCTTCTTGTGTATATGCTTCAATTGGCATCTCGCCTGAGTTATAAGTTGATTCCTTAGGCTTATCCATAACAATTTCTGACTTAGGATTTTCGTAGTCTTTCTTTGGTCCAAAGAAGCCATCTACAATCTCATAAGCCGCAAAAGTATTTAGAAGATTGTAAACAGTATCATTGACCTGAAAACCACTGTTTTCAAGTCCAAGTCTTAAGTCAACAAGACCTTCTGAACTTGAAGAACCTGAACCTGTACCTCCATATACAGAGTCCACACTACCTCTACCAAGAAGCGTTACTTTGATGTTGCTCTCTAAAGGTAAACTACCGTTATTCTTTAATAAAACAAACCCTTCATCTGTAATATTTTCAACCAAGTCTGCTGCTGCAACTTTTAAAGCATCAGAATCAGCATAGTCCATTGTATAGTACTCACTATCCCAGTTCTCAGATCCTTCGGCTTTTGTTACAACCATATCTCCTGCGCCTAAATATAAGTTGACATGACCCTCAAATACTGTCAATCCTATGTTCACAATTAATACCAAAATCAAAAAAACTGAGATTGCTATTTTCTTTGTACGTTTCTTATTTTTACTCATTGTTCCCCCTATTTATACCGTTTCAGCCGGTATTCTTTTCATAACAACAAATTTTAATACTGGGTATATAATAATCACTTGGACCATAATATTAATGGCATTGGTGATATTGACACCCCAGAAGCTACCGACAATACCAGCTATTGGTTCCATAACAATTGTAGGAATATATAGGCAAATAATATAAACAACTATAACTGTCATTAAATATATTGGTATTGCTATACCCAGTTTGTTATTTGAATTAAAAACCAATTTCCTTTGAACAACAAAATTAACTGCCTGTGCACAAAAGAAACTTAATAGAAAAGCTAAAAAACCGCCTAATCCGCCACTTTCAACACCATAGTCAAAGATCCAAAACTTATAGGGTCTGTTCATCATAGATGCAAATAGTACCGTCGTCCCTAGATTTAGAACCAAGAAATTTGTAATTGTCGCAATATTACTTAATAGGTTAAACATGATAAACTCGTAAAGATCTGCATGTTTTTCCTTAAAACTTTTTATTTTACTAAACACTTGAGCCTCTCTTCTTATATGTCATAAATGACTTTATTAAGCCTGATAAGCCCTTAAAAAACTTACCATTCACTATATCAATAATTCTCTCTGTCATTTCAATAGAAACATGACCATCAGACATTTTTGCAATGGCTCTAAATGGCATACTCGTTAGGAAGAATAAGTTCAAGTCTGGTTTGCCTTTTTTGTATGATCGATCTCTTAAGTAAAGTAAAATGCTTCTAACAAGTCTTGCCAACGGATTCTTGGCATAAGACATTTGCATTATTGAATCATTCAAGCCAAGCGCTTGTTTTCTATCCCATTGTTGATCAGGAATTTTTCTTCCTAGAAGTGTCTTGAAAGCAAGATCCTCTACGTCTTTTACTTGACCTGAAAAATAAACATCTAATAACTTTGAATCTTCTAACGGCACATGACCTTTCACAAACAAGCTGCCGCTTACACGTATGTCCTCTGATGAAGCGCCTACTTTGATGGAGTAAGTACCTTCCTGAATTAAAAAATTATTCTCATGTATATCAAAATATCTAAATGTATATTCATCAAAGTAAATGCTTATCCTTTTAGATTCTCCTTTTTTCAGAAATACTTTGTCAAAGCCTTTTAATTCTTTGACAGGTCTATGGATAATTTCTTGATCACGTGAAACATAAACTTGTACAATTTCTGCACCGTCGTAATCACCGATGTTTGTAATAGTAACTTCTATACCATCATCCCTTATTTCAAGCTGGCTATAACCAAACTTTGTATAGGAAAGACCAAAACCGAATGGGTATTTTACTGGTAGATTAACTTTATCAAAATATCGATAACCATAGTATAAACCCTCTCTATACTCACTCGTTGCTTCAGTACCTGGATAATAATTGCTATTTGAAACATCTGAATAATATAAAGGATATACTTCTGTTAACTTACCACACGGATTTACTTTACCAGTAAGAACATTTACTATTGCCTTAGCACCAGCTTGTCCTGACAAATAACCATGAAGGATGCCATCACAAAGGTCCGTCCAAGGCATTTCTATTGAAGAACCACCACTTAAGACAACAATAATCTCCTTAGTGTGTTTTCTAAGTAACTTCAATAAAGTGATCTGATTTTCATTAAGTTTCATATCATGACGGTCGTTACCTTCTGTTTCTCTCACTTCATCAAGGCCCATAAAATAAACTACCGTATCGACTCTAGATGCAAGTTGTAAGGCTTCATCAATTAATGATTGATCTCTTTTATCACAACGGTGGTACCCCTTAGCATAACCAATAATCTCGAGATCATTACTATCTATGGTATTAATAAAGCTATCTAACTTATAAGGATTTACCATACTTGAACCTGCACCTTGATAACGCGGTTTAGAGGCAAAATCACCAATAACAGCTATTTTTGAATTTTTAAGAGGTAAAACATGTTCATTCTTCAGTAAGACAATTGATTTTTCAGCTGCTTCTCTTGCTAAGTCGTGATGTGCTTCATAATCAACTGGACTATTCTCAGCGATCTCTGTTTCTTCTAATACCTTTAAATATTCAACAACACGTTCATCTAATATCTCTTCATCTAAAAAGTCATTATGAACGGCCTCAACGATTTGATCAACACTATCCAAACCTGGTGTAGGCATTTCCATATGCGAACCTGCTCTAACGCTTTCTACAGCATCATTACTACCACCCCAATCAGAAACCACCATACCAGAGAAATTCCATTCATCTACTAATATGTCTCTCAATAGATACTTATGTTCGTTGGCATAAATTCCATTTATTCTATTATAGGCTGACATAACTACCTTAGGTTGACTTTCTTTTAGAGCGATTTCAAAACCTGTGAGGTAAATTTCTCTTAGTGTTCTTTCATCAAGTACTGAATCATTTATCATTCTTAATGTTTCTTGATTATTCACTGCATAATGCTTTAAACAAGCACCTACACCTTGGCTTTGTATACCGTTTACATATGCCCCGGCCAATTTACCTGATAAATATGGATCTTCACTAAAATATTCGAAGTTTCTTCCACATAAGGGATTTCTTTTAATATTTAATCCTGGTCCCAATATTACATTGACATTATGATAAACAGCTTCTTTACCCAGAGCTGTACCTACTGCCTTACACAAGGCAATATCCCAACTGTTACTAACAGTTGCTGATGTTGGAAAACACGTCGCCTTGACACCTTCCACTAATCCCAAATGGTCACCATCTTCTGCTTGTTTACGAAGACCATGAGGACCATCTGCCATTGCCATACTCGGTATCCCAAATCTTTCAATTGGTCGAGTTTGCCAAAAGTTTTTACCTGACATCAAAGAAGCTTTTTCTTCTAAAGTCATCTGATTGACATATTGTTGATAATTCGACATGAATCGAAATTCCTTTCTAGTTACTTAGCACAATTAATTAAAACCCAGCCTTTTTTGTGCTTTTTCATAAGTGAACAGTATTATTTTTCTCCCTAATAAGCCTGGCATATGAAGCATATGACCAAGTAGACTCGTTCGTATTTTTAAATAGATACTGTAATCGTATTTTTTTATACTTTGCCACAACATCTCTTTTGCCTTAAAAGCTTCTTTATCACCAATTTTAATCAAAAGTAAAGATGATACAGTCGTCACTATTTTTAGGTAATGTGTCATGTACTGAATTTTTCTTTTATCCTTCATAAGAGAAAAATCAACATTTTGTATCATCATCTGATTAACTTTCAATTGTTGATCAATACGCTTAATCATATTTGCCTCATTAACCGATTGATCATCGCGGCCAATAAAATAATGATAAAGACATGTATTCATGTAATACATCTTGTCCACATAAACCATTGGTAGATAAACAAATAGGTTATCTACATAAAATGTATGTTCAGGAAGCTGTAATGCACATGCCTCTAATACACGTCGATTATAAATGACTGAATGCATCAAAATATATTGACTCTGCTTGAACTTGCCAACTTCACTCCACGTAAACATCATGTTTTCAGGTAATATCTTCTCATAACTCATAATTCGTTTATTGACTTTACCAACCTTATCATACATAAAGTTGCATATCATCATATCTACTGGCGTTTCTTGAAACTCTAGAAGTGACAACTGGTGAATGACTTTCTTTAAAGATTCCGGATTTACCCAATCATCGCTATCTACCACTTTGATATACTTACCAGTTGAATGTTTAATCCCTGTATTTACGGCTCCGCCATGTCCTAAGTTTCTTTGGTGAACCACCTTTATTAATGATGGGTATTCAACCTTTAACCTTTCAGCAATTATTTGGGTAGAATCCATAGAACCGTCATTTACAATAATTATTTCTAAATCATGACTTGATGCGATCAAAGTCATAACACATTTTTCAATATAAGCCTCGGAATTGTAACTTGGTACAATTACTGATAACGTTTTCATACACTATCTCCTTCTACATTAAAATAATAACATTCCTTTAATTGTTCGTTTTTTTAATTTCGTAAAGTGTTCATTTTTATTCACAATTTGCATCAAAAAAGAAAGTCTTGTATCTCTACAAAACTTTTCTTTACTATAACTTACTCGAAGCATCTAATGCTAACTTAATTATTTGATCCATATTATAATATTTATAGTCACCTAACCGACCACCAAATGAAACATGGTCCAAGTTCTTAGTTTTCTGTAAATACATCTTATAGATGGCCTGATTCTTATCATCATTTACTGGATAATAAGCTTCTTTACCTAATGTCCATTCTTCACTATATTCCTTACTGATTACCGTCTTTTTCTGTTTGCCAAAGTTAAAGTGCTTATGTTCAATTATACGAGTATATGGAACACTTGTATCAGTAAAATTAAAAACAGCATTCCCTTGATAATTCTCCATATCTAAAACTTCAGTTTCAAATCTCAAACTCCTATAATCTAATGGTCCATAACAATAGTCAAAGAATTGATCAATGGGGCCAGTATAAACAATATGTTCACACATGTCATTATAAAAATCACGATTTTCAAAGTAGTCCGTTTTTAAATGTAGGTCAATATCCGTCATCATGTTCTCGATGATACTTGTGTAACCGTTTATTGGAATACCTTGATAACAATCATTAAAATAGTTATTGTCAAAAGTAAAACGTACAGGTAAACGTTTAATAATAAATGGTGGTAACTCTCTACAAGATCTTCCCCATTGTTTTTCTGTATAGCCTTTTATTAGTGTTTCATAAATGTCTCTTCCAACCAGTTGAATTGCCTGTTCTTCTAGATTCGTAGCCTGACCATCAACTTCTTGTCTTTGTGAAGCGATAATTGCCTTAACTTTATTGGGTTCGCTTTGACCCCACATTTGATAAAAGGTATTCATATTGAAGGGCAGATTAAAAAGCTTGCCATTATAAACCGCTATTGGGCAGTTGACATAATGATTAAAGTCAGCAAACTGATTAATATAATTCCATACTGTTTCATCATTTGTATGAAAGATATGAGCACCATATTTATGAACATCTATCCCCTCTATATTTTCGGTATAGACATTACCGCCTATATGGTTCCTCTTCTCAATTACAAGCACCTTATAGCCCTTTTTCTTTAGCTCTTGTGCCATAACTGCACCATATAAACCTGCTCCAACTATTAGAAAATCATATTTATTCGACATGTTTACTCCTTGTATCATTTCTCAGTGGAATAAGTATCCTCAATGCAAACCAATTATCTTCTGTTGATATGGTTAAAGCACCATCATACTTCTCAATGACTTTTTTTATACTTTTAATACCAAAACCATGATGTTTCGAATCTTTTTTAGTCGTTTCATAGCTACCACTTTGCTCTCGGACGATGTGTTCAAAATAGTTTTCAAAACGAATCATTAAAAAGTTATTTTTTGAAAAAACTGCAACTCGAATTATTCTTTTTTCTTCATCATCTAGCTTCATAACACTTTCAATACTATTGTCCAAAGCATTTCCAAATATAGAGCAGATATCCATAACAAGCATAAAATCAAGTAGTGCACTATTAACCACACAGCTCATCTTAATATTGTTTTCCTTACAAAAGAAACTTTTACTCGTTAAAATTGTATCCACAACTTTGTTACCTGTATCAAATTGACTTTCATAAACATTTAGTGCTTCATCAATTTCCTCAATGTACTCTTCACGTTTAATAGGGTCTACTTCTGCCCTAATTAAATTAATTTGATGCTTTAAATCATGGTAACGTCTATTAATAATCTCAATACTTTCTTTTGAAGCCTGGTATTGATCATAGTGTTTATATAAAATGTCATTTAATACCTGAAGTTCTCTATCTAACTGAAGTTGACGTCTTTGTTCTGTCCATGCAAATAGTAACAGCAATCCGCAGAAATCAACCAGTGTCCTTACATATAAAAGATTAGCCTCTGCTTGTCTTTGAACAAAGGGACTATCAACAATAAAGTTAATATTATTAATAGAAAATGTGGCAATACCAATAATAAGAGCATTGTAAAACTCCTTAGATGAAACGCCTATTTGTCTTTCAAGTGCTACTTTTTTAGCATCAAGAAAGTAGACACATGTCATAACTGATAAATAGACGATTATCATGGTTATAATTGCTATCCACCAGACATTGGGAATGCCTTTATAAATCAAAAAATAATACCCCTGCCAATGTAAAGCTGCAACAAACTCAGCTAAAATGAAAGCCCGTATCATAATATAGCCCGCTTCATACTTACTGGCTTCAATGTTAGTATAAACAAAAGTAAACATAGCAAGAACAGCTACCAACATCCCAGGTAACCACAATATAATCGGTAATAAATCATTAACCAATTGTATAGATAAAATCAATAAAGCACCACAAACTAACCATGTAGCAGCCTTTATACCATCATACCTTCTTTTAGCAGGTATGATATAGATTAAACATGCTGTAATCTCTGCAATAGCTGTAAATAGTCTTGGAATATCATTCAAGCCATCTAATACCATTCTATCCTCCAATATATTCAGATAAAGCCATCATAAAAGCCTTCTTTTTCCCTCTACTTATAGGCAATCTAAAGTTTGCGACTTGTACCTCACTATTTGATATTTCCTCTACATATCTTAAGTTGACCAAGTAACCACTATGGCATCTAAAAAAGGATCTTCCATTTAGATCCTTTTCAATTTTTTTTAAGGAACTATTGAAGGTTATCACCTCATGGATCATATGAATATCAATCTTGTGTTCAACGCTTTCTATATAGATTATTTCAGATGTATTTACTCGAATAATATTAGATTGACTGCTAATCATCAAGTAGTCTGTTTGCTCTCTTTCGACCTTTAGAATCGCTTTATCTAACTGCTGTACAAAATCGTGATACATAATCGGCTTAACAACATAACTTAATGCATCTACCTTATAGCCTTCAATAGCATAATTGTCCATATTGGTGACAAATACCAAAATAACCTCTTGATCAACTTGCCTGATAAGATTCGCTGCTGTCATACCATCCATTTTACTCATTTGAATATCCATAAAGATGATATCATATGATTTTTTATAACCCTTCACTAAATCATATGCATCAGAAAAATGTTCTATTGAACATTTTAAATCATTGGCTTTCTTATATTTTTCAATATATCCTGTCAATTGATTTCTAATTTGACTCTCATCATCTACAAGTGCAATCTTAATCATAATGCCTCCATCTCAAAGACTAGTCTTATACATATTATAACCTATTTTAGGGTCTTCATCACTTGAAAAACGCAGAAAGGAAACTAATCCTTTCTGCGTATTTGTATTATTATTTAGAAGGCACTGTTAATGCTGGTACAGCATATTTTTCAGTACGTTCATCATTGATTTGACCAGACCAGTTCATACCAAAAGCAAAGTCATAAGTATTGCCTTCTGAATCAACATAGCATGTCATATCTCTAGGTACATCTTCAAGTTGTGCTTCAACTGTCAACATATCTGCTGGCATTTGAAGTGGTAATAAACCTGTTGGCTCTACATTACCAACTGCAACTTCTAATAAAGCTTCTTTATCAAGACCATAACCTGAACCGACACTCCAGCCGAAGCCCATAATAATTGCATCTGCATATGGCTCTAACTCAGAGAAAATCATAGCACCATCTGATTCGATAGCAACAATCACAGGTTTATCAGCTGGCATATTTTCAGCAGCATAGATAACGCCATTTAAATCTTCTTGGTTCATCATAATTGATGAATTTCCAAAGTAAGATCTATTCTCTTTAGTCTCAACAATTTGAGTACCATAACCTGAATCTTTTTCTTCTTTAATCATATCACCTGATAAAGATTCTTTTCTTACAAACTCATTATCAGCTGTATAATCACCATATTGAAGTGAAATTGGAATATATTCTTCATTTACTGAATCATAACCAAATCCT
>Ga0070724_10001956_pt1 | contig 11832 bp, 10 predicted proteins | sample tdDd001_FD_67278 | JGI IMG/M metagenome (GOLD analysis project Ga0070724, IMG submission 67278) | Marine sediment microbial communities from the Atlantic coast under amendment with organic carbon and nitrate - tdDd00.1 | ecosystem: Environmental > Aquatic > Marine > Coastal > Sediment | place...
GCATGCTTTCCTCTCAATCAGACATATTGTACCACATTTCCAAAAGGAAACCCAGTCAATTGACTGGGCTACTTAATTGCATGTACAATATTTAAAACTTCTTTTTCTATTTTCTCAAGCTTTTCTAACACTGCTTGTCTTGATTCATCGGTTACAGAGAAATAGATCTTTAATTTTGGTTCTGTACCTGATGGTCTAGCAGCAAACCATGATCCATCTTCCAAATAGTATTTAAGTACATTCGACTTTGGTAACCCATTGTCTCTTTTACCGTTTTCATCAGTTAGTGTTTGATCTAAACAATCCATCACAGATGATACTTTTAGTCCTACTACTTGCTCAATTGGGTTTTCTCTTAAAGATGCCATGACACGTGCAATTTTTTCAAGTCCTTCTTTACCTTCTAAAACAATAGAAGTAAGTGATTCTTGATAATAGCCAACCTTCTTATAAAGGTTATCTAATACATCGACTAAAGTTAAACCCATTTTCTTATATGTTGCAACCATTTCTACAACTAACATTGTTGCAATAACTGCATCTTTATCTCTTACATGTGTACCAGCAAGATAGCCATATGATTCCTCATATCCGAATAAGAATGTCTTAGAACCATCTTCGTACATTTTAATCTTTTCACCGATGAATTTAAACCCAGTCAATGTACTCATTAACTCAGCACCGTATGATTTGATAATTTTTTCTGCCATACCAGAAGTAACGATTGTATTTACCATATATGGGTTTTCTGGCATTTCCTCAATCTGACCTAAAATATAGTCTACTAATAATACACCTGTTTGGTTACCATTTAATGCTTCATAGCCATTTTCAGTTTTAACAACGACACCCACTCTATCACAATCTGGATCCGTAGCTATAACAACATCAGCATCTTTTTCTTTTGCTAATTTTATGCCATACTCAAATGCTGAAACATCTTCTGGATTTGGTGACTTAAGTGTAGAGAAGTTTGCATCTGGCACCATTTGCTCAGTAACTGGGTAAAAGTGCTTAAGACCTTTTCTCTTCATTATTAATTCAATTGGTCTAGCGCCTGTACCATGAAGTGCAGTATACACAACTTTTAAATCTTCAACGTCTGATATAACACTAGGATTAACAGCCACTGATTCAACCATATCTAAGTACTCATTATCTTGAACATCTGTTAAGTATTCTAATAGGCCTTTTTCAATAGCCTCTTCTTTTGTCATGTATTTTACTTCATCAAATGACTTGATTTTATTTACTTCTTCAACAACTTTGTCTGCATCGTGAGGTAATAACTGACAACCGTCATCTCCATAAACCTTGAAACCGTTATAAGCAGGTGGATTATGGCTTGCTGTTACAACAACACCAACTGATGCATTTAAGTTTCGAACTGCATAAGATAATTCAGGTGTAGATCTTAAAGATTCAAATAAGTAAGCCTTAATACCATTTGCTGCAAATACAAGCGCTGTTTCTAAAGCAAATTCTGGTGATTTATGTCTACAATCATGTGCTATAACAATAGAATTTTCCTTGTAACGACCTAATGCGAAATTAGCAAATCCCTGGCTTGCTTTTCTAATTACATATTCATTCATTCTATTTGTTCCTGCACCAATAATACCTCTCATACCACCAGTACCAAATGCAAGATCCATATAGAATCTTTCTTCAATCTCTTTTTCATTACCTTTTAATGATTCTAATTCTGCTCTGAATTCATCATTAAAATAATCATTTTCAAGCCATTCATTGTATCTAGATTTGTAATCCATTGTTGCCTCCTTCTTGTCCAGATGAAATTACTTTAACACAGCTTATTAAGACTTGATCCTTAAAAGTATGGGTATACAAGCCAAGTGATTTTAGGAACTTAATAAAGGACTCTCCCCAATCCCTATGATCACTTTCAAAGTCTTTTAAACGAATCAAGATTTCTTCCATCAATGTATCCATTGTAAACAACCTAAATCTGTCGATTTCGAGTAATTTTGCTACATATTCTAATATATACAAAATAATCATATTATAATCAGCATATTCAGGTATATCTATTAATTCCATGAGTTTTGGAATTATCTTTTCATACAAACAACGTTTGTAAGGTATCATTTTTATGTTTAAAACAGAAGCCAAACTCACCACTTCAGTCATTTCCATTTTGTCAAAAAAAGAATAAGCTTCTTTAGGTGACCAGATATCAGTGAAATAGTATTTGTGACCATAATAGTTTTTTAGAACCTTCAAAGCGTCATAATAACCCATTTTTATGTTACTTTGATTCACTTCTGGTCTAAAATCTATTGTTCCACCAGTGTCACTCGATGGCCTTATGTAGATGACATTAACATCTTTATCTTTTACTTTTTGTTTGATACCTAATCCTAGGGACTCAATGGCAATTATATTTCTATAACCATGATCTACCAAAAGATTCAAGGGTAAATTATCATGAAAAGCACCATCTAGAAAAGATTTACCACTTAGTTTTTCCCTTTTAAAACCTGGTAGATAAGACGATGCAATTAAATACTCAATTAACTTACCTTCAGGTATGTCACACAACATAATTTCTATGGGTTTTAAATCTGACAGAGAATAGGTCACTAAGCCAAAATCTATACCCTTTTCTCTTATCAAATTTTCGTTTATCATTTGATATAAGGTCTTTTTAAAATTACTAAGATCTAGACCACCTTCTTGAAGGGTACGTCTAAATTCTTTAAGTAGTTTCCTATAATCCTCAACTTCACCAGTGACCAAAGCTTTGCTATATGATTCTAAGTGATCTGGAATCAACTGTGCGGGTTTAATATTAGACCAAAAGTCAACAAGTTGCTCATGACCCTCTTGTACAAAATAAGCTCCATTGATAGAACCAATCGATGTACCTGTAACAGCACCTATTTCATATCCTAATTCACATATAGCCTTCAGTGCACCAGAATGGTAAGCGCCTTTTGCTCCACCACCTTCTAATGCAATACCATATCTCATATCATATCCTCCATCATAAATAATTATATCCAAAGCTACGACTTTTTAACAGGTATTCGGCAATTATTAGTTTAGCAAATACACATTAAAAGTAAAGGAAAACCAGTCTTTTTTGTATGATATCCCAAAGGAAAACCTTATCCTTTTGTAAATAGAAAAATGGTTCCTGTATTAAACAGAAACCATTATATATTTTAGTCTGCGTCCTTATCTACAACACCAAACATAATTTCACCTTTACATGCAACTTTACCATCTACAGTTGCAATTGCAGTTCCCTTACCAATACCTCTTCTAACTGAAATAATCTCTACTTCTAGTTTTAGTACATCACCTGGAACAACTTGCTTCTTGAATCTAACGCCATCAATACCTGCAAACAATGCTAATTTACCCTTGTATTCTTCTGAAGACAATAATGCAATTGCACCGACTTGTGCTAGAGCCTCAACAATTAATACACCAGGCATAATAGGCTGTCCTGGGAAATGACCTTGGAAAAATGGTTCATTGAAAGTAACATTCTTAATACCAACTGCTTTTTTTCCAACTTCCATTTCAACAACCTTATCTACTAATAAAAATGGATATCTATGTGGAATAATTTTTTGTATTTCTTGGTTTGTAAGCATAACTTCCTCCTCAAATAATAGTTTGCTTTCTCCATTATATAGGTATATTCTTACAAGGTCAATTTGATGTAAAACTTAATTTCTACCATAGAAAAAACCAGCAATCATACTGGTTTAACCTTTCATTTCGAATGAAGTTGCTACTTCATCTTCTTGATCTATGTGTTTCTCAAACTGCTCAAAGATCATATCACTGATACCAATGCCACCACCTTCAGCCATTTTGTTTGCATACTCCTCATCAAGCATTTCCTCAAACATCTTTTCAGCTTCACTTTTCTTGAAGATACCTTCTGTTTCAGGCACTGAATTTCTCATGGTCTTCATCATCATATTGATAAAAACAGCTTCTAATTGATCTGTAGCTTCTCTAAGTTCTTTTGTATCACCAGAAGCCTTAGCCTGTTCTAACAACTGATCAAAATTAGTATTAGTCACTTGAGCTTCTTTTTCAGTTTTTTGATATTGATTAGTAGCTTGTAATGCTTCAACTTTCATTTATATCACCTATCTCTTAAGATTGTTTGCAAGTTCAGACATTTGATCTGCTGTTTGGATTACTTTTGAACTCATTTCATAAGCTCTTTGTGCTGTAATCAAGTTAATCATTTCTTCCACAACTTGAACATTTGATGTTTCTAACATCCCCTGTAAAACTGTTCCTGCTGAACCATCAGAAGGATTTGTTGCAATACCAGAAGCTTCAGTTTCAGCAAATAAATTACCACCCCTAGATTCTAAACCTGCAGGATTTGCAAATTTCATAAGTTTTACTATACCTATTGATTCCTTAGTACCATCAGTTCTCTCAACTACAATCTCACCGTCTCTAGAAATTGACGTTTCTACAACATCAGCACCTAATAAGATATCTCCTGACTCTCCTTGTAAATAGAAACCTTCTGAATTTACCATCTTTACACCCGATGAGGTTACACTGGTTTTAAAAGATCCATCTCTTGAGTAGAAAATATTATTGTTTTCATCTCTAATTTGGAAGAAACCCTCACCATCAACTGCCAAATCATATGGATTTGATGTTTGTGTGAATGATCCCCCTTCAAAGGATCTTAACGTTGCACTTAAAGCTACACCATTACCAACTTCCATAGCTGTTGGTCTACCTTCATCATTTGCAAAATTCGATCTTTTAATTTGCTCATATAATAAATCTTTAAACTCAACTCTAGTTTTCTTAAAACCTGTAGTATTAACATTTGACAGGTTATTTGAAATTGTATCTAAATTAAGCTGTTGAGCTTTCATACCTTGTGCTGCTGAATATAATGCTCTCATAAATTACACTTCCTTATCTATAGTCGTCCAATTTGATTCACTGCCTTATCTATAGTTGAATCATAAGCAGTTACCATTCTTTGATTTGATTCGTAATTTCTATACAGTTCAAGTAATGTAATCATTTCTGTTAAATTACTTGCATTTGATTTTTCAATATACCCTTGTCTAACCGCCGCTGTAAAATCTTCTTCAACTACTTCAAAACCTTCTTCCATCTTAAAGTAACCTGAGCCATACTTTTCTAAATCGAATGTGTTTTGAATATTAACTAGTTTTAATTTATCAACAGTGACTCCATCTACTATAACTTCTCCAAATTGATTCACTTGGAAGTTGTCACCTTCAATTGTTATTCTTCCATCTATACCTTGAACATAAAAACCTTCTGATGTAACCAATTCATCAAATTGATTGAGTTTGAAACGACCATCTCTTGTAAAAGCTGTACCAAATGTAGTTTCAATTTCTATGAAGCCTTTGCCGTCTATGGCTAAGTCATACTCATAATCTGTACGCTCTAATTGGCCTTGTTCAAACAGCGTTTCTGTTCTTTCAATCCTTACACCAGCACCCATTGTACCAATAACATTTGAAGCTGGTTTAAAAATAATATTATCTACGATTTCACCATCCAATAAAACATTGCCTGAATCATCGAAACTTAATGCTTTATCATCAACTTTGATGTAACCATTTTGGCCATAAATTCTTGAGCCCTTAGTTGGATACAAAGAACCATTACCATCTTTATAATAAGTACTTAAATAACCTTCATCATCCACATGAACTTCTGCTGAGTGAGAATAATTTAAGGTACTTTTACCATCCATTTTTATAAAAGCATATGGAGCATTCAATGTATATTTGCCATTATACTCGCTTGATGTAAATCCATTGTTTGAATAATTGTTATTCTTAAACATACCATTTCTTTTCATTAATAAAACTTCTTCGAAAGACTCAGATAAAGCTTCATCCTTCTTAAAAGCTATGGTATCAATATTGGCTAAGTTATTACTCACAACATCTATTCTTTTTGAATTTGCTAGCATTGCTGTACCAGCTGTATATAATCCTCTAAGCATGAACGCCTCCTAATATGTTACTAAAAGTATTATCGGACAATACTTAGTATTTCTTAACTAAAAAAGCAATTTATCTTTAGATAAACTGCTTATTTTTTAGTATCTATTCTTTTTTGAAGATCTTCTACCAGGTTGCATTGTAGTTTGTTCTAAAATATCAAAGTGTTCTAATGATAAACCAGTTCCTTTAGCCACACATGATACAGCATCCTCAGCAATATAAGTAGGAATACCCATACGTTTTTCAATCAATTTATTTAAACCATTCAGTAAAGCACCCCCACCTGTCATAACAATACCTCTAGAAGAGATATCAGAAGCAAGTTCTGGTGGTGTCTTTTCTAATACAGCATGTACAGCATCACATACTGAATTAACAGGCTCTTTTAAAGCATCTAGCATTTCTTCACTTGTTACAGTGATATTTTTTGGTAAACCAGTAATTAAGTCACGTCCTCTACAGTCCATCTTAATTGCCTTACCTCTAGGAGAAGCTGTACCAATATTGATTTTTAGCTCTTCCGCAGTACGCTCACCAATTAGAAGGTTATGTGCTTTTCTCATATATTTGATGATTGATTCATCAAATTTATCACCAGCAACCTTTATTGACTTACTTACAACTATACCACCTAATGAAATAACAGCAATATCAGTTGTACCACCACCAATATCAATGATCATATTACCATCAGGTTTTGTTATATCTAACTCAGCACCAATTGCTGCAGCAATAGGCTCCTCTATAAGGAATGTTCTTCCACCACCTGCGTCAACAGTTGCCTCAAGAACAGCTCTTTTCTCAACTTCTGTTACCCCACTCGGTACACATACGATAGTTTTTGGTCTGAAAAATCTTCTTTTACCACAAGTTTTATTGATAAAATATCTAAGCATTCTTTCTGTTACTTCATAATCAGAAATAACACCATCTTTAAGTGGTCTAATAGCAACAATATTACCTGGTGTTCTCCCTAACATTCTTCTTGCCTCTGATCCGACAGCTAATACTTTATCAGTATTTCTATCGATTGCAACAACAGAAGGTTCTTGTAAAACAATTCCTTTGCCCTTTATGTAAACCAACACACTTGCTGTACCTAAATCGATACCTATTTCAGCGCCTAAACCTAACATTAAATACTCCTCACTATCTATTTAAAATGACTCATTCTATCACAATTCGTTAATATTGATACTTACCTTCTTATTGTACAATATAACACTGTCTAAAGAAAAGTATTTTTGTATTTTTTTAAGAGATTTTGAACAGTAGGCATCATTTTTGCAACATTCTGCTTTTACAGAAGAAAAAAAGGCGCTTATATTGCGCCTCCACCTTTAACTCTTTCAATTTTTACACCAATACCAGTTAACTTTTCCTCAAATAAATCATAGCCTCTATCTATATGATAAATATTATGAATAGTAGTTGGTCCATCTGCAACTAGAGCCGCAATCACAAGTGCAGCACCAGCTCTTAAATCTGTTGCTTTAACATTAGCACCTTCTAATGCTGTGTTACCTTGAACAATAGCACTATGACCTTCTAATTTAATATCAGCGCCCATTAATGCAAACTCAGTAGCATGCATAAATCTATTTTCAAATATTGTTTCAGTCATTGTACTTACACCTTCAGCCATTGCATTTAATGCCATGAACTGTGCTTGCATATCTGTTGGGAAACCAGGGAATGGCATTGTCTTAATGTCAATCGCCTGAAGTTTACCTGTTGATTTTACATGAATATCTTCATCTAAGACTTCTACATCAGCACCAGCTTCTTGTAATTTAGCGATGATTGCCTTTAAATGGTTTGGCATAACATTTTTAACCATAACATCACCACCAGCTACTGCAGCAGCTACCATGTATGTACCAGCTTCAATACGATCAGGTAATACTGAATGTCTAGTACCACCTAAGCGTTTAACACCTTTAATTCTAATTGTATCTGTACCAGCACCCTTTACATTTGCACCTAACTTGTTTAAGAAGTTTGCTAAGTCAGTCAATTCTGGTTCTTTAGCAGCATTTTGAATTTCTGTCACACCTTCAGCTAAACATGCAGCCATCATAATGTTCTCTGTTGCACCTACGCTTGGAAAATCTAAATAGATAGTATCACCTACAAGTTTATCTGCAAATCCTTCTACACAACCATGTGTTTGTTTAACATCAACGCCTAATGCAGCAAAGCCCTTTAAATGTAAATCGATTTTTCTTTCACCGATTGCACAACCACCAGGTTGAGCCAATCTTGCTTTACCAGTACGACCTAAAAGTGGTCCCATAGTGACGATAGATGCTCTCATTCTTTGAACAAGATCATATGGTGGTTCTGTCAAAAGTTCTTCTGCAGGAATAATTGTTAATTCGTCTCTCTTAGACCATTCAACGTTCATTCCTAAAGCTCTTAATATTTCAGCCATTACTCTAACATCTTGTAAGTTTGGAACATTTTCTATAATACATGTATCTTCTGCCATAATTGAAGCAGCCATTAATTTTAAAACTGAATTTTTTGCACCACTAATTACAACTTCACCATTAAGCGGGGCACTTCTGTGCACAACCAATTTATCCAATTGGAGTCCTCCTATCTACTCGAAACGTGTATACAACATACAATTATATACTATTTTATTTAGGACTTCAAGACATGCAAGAGACTTGTATAAATAAGCTAAAAAGAACCCCTCAAGTACTCTTATCAGATGTTTCATCTTAAAACCAATCGACCTGATATGTTTCAAATTATCCAGAGTAAAATGTGTGAAACAAAAAAAGCCCGAAGGCTTTTAATTAAAATTTATAAATTCCTAGCTCAGAACTAAACTCACCAGTTAACTCTTTAAAGTCTGATATATTATTACTTAAGTCCCTGATTTGATCTGTATAGATTGTTACATTTGCACTTACCTGTTCAGCGGATGCAGAGTTTTCTTCTGCAATTGCAGCAAGAGATTCAATGTTAGTGAATACATTAGTAATCTTTTCTGTCTCAGCCATTAATTTCTTAGATGTTTCAACCATAATTTCTGTTACTTCTTTAATGGTCATTTTAGCTTCAGAAGATTCTTCAACAGCATTAGATAACTGTTCATTCTCGTTGGCAAGCACGTTGTATTGTGTATCTACATCACCAACAAGTGATTCAATCTCACTTACAAATTGAGATAAACTCTCATTAATCTGCTCAACTGCTCTACTTGTTTCTTCAGAAAGTTTTCTTACTTCTTCAGCAACTACAGCAAAACCACGTCCAGCTTCCCCAGCTCTTGCAGCCTCAATAGAAGCATTAAGAGCTAATAGATTGGTTTGCTCAGATATATTTGATACAAGCGATACAATATCTGTGATATTTTGAGCACTTGCTTTTAAGTTCATACCGTTTTCTTTTACAACTTCGAACTTTTGTAAGACCACGTTAATTTCATCTGCAGTACGTTCTACATTTGTAAATGATGATTCTATCTTATCTACTGAAATTTCCAGTTGATCTTTATTCTTGTTTTCTTCTTCAGCAATGTTTTTAACTTCTTCAATGTTTTCACTAAGCATTGAAATCGAAGACTCTGTTTCATGGGCTTGATTTGTTGCAGCTTCAGCTAACTGCTCTACTACATCTGAAATCTCTTCTGATGTCACAGACATATTGTTTGAGATATCTATTAACCCATCACTAAAAGTATTCATTTCATCAGACATGTTGTTAAAACCAACAAAATTTTTAGAATTAGAGTACTTATACGCATTGATTTTTTCAAACATTATCTCGTACATATCACCAGTTTTTACAACAACTTTTTTACCATAGCTGTGTGTTAAGAATTGATCTAACTCTTCGAACACATATGAAATTGGTCTATGTACTAATTTAGCCAAGATAAATGTAGTTACGGCACTAACACCAGCAGTTGCTAAGACTGTCATCATGTCTAATGAATCAACAAACAAACTCACTGGTAACATAGGTATTAAGGTTAAAACAAAAGAGAATAAGGCAATCTTCATACTTGTACTCTTTATAAAACCTAAGGTTAAAAATCTATTTAATCTATAATTTTTTATAATTTCACAATCGTACTCAAAACTTAACTCTAAAACAAGAGTATCAGATGTTTTCTCAATTTCTTTGATATCAATTTTCTCGTTGAAGTGTCTTTGAATACCTTCTAGTAAACCTAGAAAATAAGGGAACATACCTCTTTTTGATCGATATGTAAATCTAGCAACATTAGCCTTAATAACTTCCATGTCTAATCCTGGAGGATTAGCACCTGAGAATCTTTTTCTAACGATTTGATGCACGTCATTCATTGAACTTAAAAAGTGAAAAGCATGCTCATGTCTAAAGAAAGCAGGATAATCATTCTTAAAAGTAATGATATTATCTATACCAATTTCCTTCCACACTCTTTCATATGTTTCATTTTCTTCTGAAGCCATTGTTTTAACAAATGTAACAACCTTGCTATCATCTACATCCACTAATGGTGAAAAACTGCCACTAGCAGGCAATCCAGCACTCTCTAATGCCTTAGAGACACTTGATTCATTATATATTTTTCTACAAGTCTTTATCCACGTTGATACAACTGTACCTTTCATGTTATCACTCTCCTTTAGGTTCTCTTATACCCATAATCGGTGCACTTACAACTATTATAGTATAAATATCAATTTTTTTTAAGCTTTTTATATTAAAACTATACTTCTTTTGTGTAATTAAAAAGCACAAAAAAAACACCCACATAAGTGGGTGTCATTTTATAAGTTTGAATGATCCATCGACTTTTTAGACAGTCTAATACGATTCATTGCTCTTTCCATAGAAACTTTTGCTCTAAGAACATCTAACTCATCATAACTCTCTTCTAAACGCTGTGCGGCACGATCAGCAGATGATTTTGCTCTATCTACATCTATTTCGTCAGCCCACTCAGCTGCATCAGTGATTACAATGGTTCTTTCTGAATCAACCGTTAAGAATCCACCTGAACAAGCAGCTTCTCTAAACTCGCCATCTATTTTAATTCGAATGGCACCAACTGATACTGGCGCAACAATTGGCTCATGATCTTTTAAAATACCGATGTCACCTTCTGTTGTTCTAACAATTGCCATTTCTACTTCACCTTCAAAGAAGTTCTTATCAGGTGTAACAATTTCTAGTAAATAACTTTTCATTATGACACCTCCAACGGTCTATAGAGTTTTAGCTTTTTCTAAAGCATCCTCAATAGTACCAACTAATAGGAATGCCTGCTCAGGTACATCATCATGAAGACCATCAAGGATTTCCTTGAAACCACGAATAGTTTCTTTGATTGGAACATATTGACCTGGAGTACCAGTGAATTGTTCAGCAACTGAGAATGGTTGAGATAAGAATCTTTCAACTCTTCTCGCTCTAGATACAACTTTTTTATCTGTATCAGATAACTCATCCATACCTAAGATGGCGATGATATCTTGTAATTCTTTGTATCTTTGAAGAATCTCTTGTGTTCTTCTAGCTACAGCGTAATGCTCAGCACCAACTACTTCTGGTGTCAAGATACGTGAAGAAGAATCAAGTGGATCCACTGCTGGGTAGATACCTTTTTCAGAGATCTTTCTGTTAAGTACAGTCTTCGCATCAAGATGGGCGAATGTTGTAGCTGGCGCTGGATCCGTAAGGTCATCGGCAGGTACATAAATCGCTTGTACTGATGTGATAGAACCTTTCTTAGTAGAAGTGATTCTCTCTTGTAAAGCACCCATATCTGTAGCAAGTGTTGGTTGGTAACCAACGGCAGATGGCATACGACCTA
>Ga0070724_10001959_pt1 | contig 11828 bp, 11 predicted proteins | sample tdDd001_FD_67278 | JGI IMG/M metagenome (GOLD analysis project Ga0070724, IMG submission 67278) | Marine sediment microbial communities from the Atlantic coast under amendment with organic carbon and nitrate - tdDd00.1 | ecosystem: Environmental > Aquatic > Marine > Coastal > Sediment | place...
CCGCATCCACTTTACAGGCTCAGTAAACTCGGGCATGAGTGGCGGCCCGGTAGTAAATAAAAGCACCGAAGTTGTTGGTATAAATGTCGCAACATCAGGCAATCAAATTGGCTTTTTAGTTCCACATGACAAGCTAGTAACACTATTTAAAGCCTATCAAATTGCTCCTCCTGCAGACATTGCTGGCCAAATGTCGAAACAACTTTCGGCCAATCAAGACAAGTTAATCAATAGACTTATTAGTAGCGATTGGCATATGAAGCAACTAGGTGAAGCGATGATCCCAACAATTGATGTCCCTTATATTCGTTGTTGGGGAGAATCAAATGCCGATAAACAAGACGCACTCATCCTCGCTGCTGTAGCTAATTGTTCTTTAGAAGAAAATACTTATATTTCATCTAACTTTTTTACGGGTTCTATCGAAATGGAATTTCGTTACATGAAGTCAAAATCGTTAAGTAATACCAAATTTTATTATTTATACGAACAACATATCAGCCGCGCAGGCCCAGGTAATAAAGCCAGTAAGGAAGATGTTACTGAATATCAATGCCAGCACGATATTGTCAGTAATAATCAGCATAATTTAAAAAACAAATCCATCTTTTGTACACGCGCATACAAAGACTTTAGCCAATTGTTTGATGTTTTATATTTAGGTGCGTCAATAGACAAAGATGGTCAGGCATTGATCAGCCACTTTACAATTGCGGGTATTGAACAAGAAACGGCACAGGCCTTTACTAAGAAATTTATGGAGTCAGTGTCATGGAAATAATTGTTGAAGAAATTAGCCGCGGCCACAAACTACTTGGACGTCATAAATTTAACAAAAGCAGTATTACTATTGGTCGAGCTTATAGCAATGACGTTATTTTATCAGACCCGCATATATGCCCAGAGCATGTCAATATTGACTACGACGGTGAGCACTGGATAGTCAACGATGATAACAGTGTTAACGGTACCTTTTTAGAAGATAGTAATGGCTCGGCACATCAGCATATTATTAGAACTGGTGATGTTATTTCCATTGGTAAAAGCCAAATTAAAATTATTTTCCCTGATCATCCCGTGGCCGAAAGTATCAGCTTAAGTCCATTTGAAGGCCTGATTGATTTTGCTCGCAACCCAGTAGCGCTGTTAATGAGTGTTTTTATCTTTGCCTTTGTTGCCGGATATCTATCTTTTTTAACCAAAGGGCAAGAAGTCAATTTTAGCCAGCTATTAGTACCTGCCATTGGCACATGTTTACTTTTTGCAGCTTGGCCACTAGCGGTAGCCTTGATATCTCATTTATCTAAGCATGAAGCGCGGGTGATGAGTCAATTAGGAGTTAGCTTTGCTTTCTTTAATTTGTTGTTAGTGAGTGACGTAATTGAGCGTATTGTCGACTTTAATCTATCAAGTAACTGGCCATTAGCAGGGCTTATTACCTTGTTACCTATAGGTCTGGCATTTTGTTTGTTTTGGCTTAATGGTTACATTGGCTTTCATATGAGCAAGCAGCGCCGTATTGTTATCGCCGCCAGCTTAACGACGCTATTTTTTGGTGGTAACCTATTGATTCAATACAGTAACAAACCAGAATTTAATCCACGCCCGCAATATAATGCCACCTTGATGACACCAGCATTTTCATTTGCTTCTAGCAGTAGTGTTGATGAATTTGTTACAGACACTGAGCGTTTATTTACCAAAGCACAAAAAGAAGCAGCAAAGAAATAGCTTAAATATTTCCCATTAAAAAAGAGTGCTAATGCACTCTTTTTAATTTTCTTAATTCAACTACATGTTTAGTTGAGTTAATAAGCCTTTTAGCCTAACGCTTATGATTTATGGCTTGGCAATAAAACCAATAGCGTCATAAACTTTAGCAAGTACTTGGCTTGCACGCTCTGAAGCTTTTTCTGCACCTTCACGCATCACTTGTTCCATAAACGCTTGGTCATCACGGTATTGATGATAACGCGCTTGAATAGGCTCTAACATAGCAACAACCGCTTCTGCCACGTCACCTTTAAGATGACCATACATTTTATCTTCATACTCAGGTACAAGATCAGCAATAGTTTTGCCTGTTACACAAGATAATAATGACAATAAGTTTGAAACGCCGGGCTTTTCTGCAACATCAAAATAGATGCGTGCTTGCTCGTCTGAGTCAGTTACTGCACGTTTGATCTTTTTAGTGATTTTTTTAGTGTCTTCAAGCAAACCAATAAAGTTATTAGCATTGTCATCAGATTTTGACATTTTCTTTAATGGGTCTTGCAGACTCATGATTCTGGCGCCATGCTCAGGAATAAAAGGGTCAGGCACGACAAAAACATCACCATATAAATTGTTAAAGCGAGTCGCTATATCACGCGCCAATTCTAAGTGCTGCTTTTGATCATCACCAACAGGCACACGGTCTGCTCTATAAAGTAAAATATCAGCCGCCATTAATACTGGATAAGTAAACAAACCTGAGTTCATATTTAACTCAGATTTTTGTGCCTTGTCTTTATATTGAGTCATGCGATTTAGCTCACCCATTTGAGTGTAGCAATTTAATACCCATGATAATTGCGCATGCTCCGGCACATGTGACTGAATAAAAATAGTACTTTTTTGCGGATCAACACCGCAGGCTAAATATAAGGCTAAACCATCAAGTGTTGCTTTACGTAATGCGGCAGGATCAGGACGCACAGTAATAGCATGCTGATCAACAAGCATGTAATGACAATTATGGTCATCTTGCATATTAACCCATTGTTTTAAAGCCCCTAAATAGTTACCAATGGTTAATTCGCCTGAGGGCTGACAGCCACTTAATACAATAGGTTTTGTCATGATTTTCCTTTACTTCAATTCTTTTGATATTTACAAATTAAATAGAGCTTACTTTACAGTCGCGAGTTGCTCGCGCATTTCGTCGATAACCGCTTTGTAATCTGGTTGTGAGAATATAGCAGAGCCAGCAACAAACATATCGGCACCCGCAGCTGCTATCTCAGCAATATTATCTACTTTTACACCGCCATCTATTTCTAAGCGGATATCTCGGCCACTAGCGAGTATTTTTTCTTTAACTAAACGTAATTTGTCTAGTGTTGTTGGAATAAACGATTGCCCACCAAATCCTGGGTTAACTGACATCAACAATATTACGTCTAACTTGTCCATGACAAAGTCAAGCACATGAAGTGGGGTTGCCGGGTTAAGCACTAATCCCGCTTTACAACCATTATCTTTAATAAGCTGTAGGGTTCGGTCAACATGATCACTTGCTTCAGGGTGAAAGGTAATAATATCAGCACCTGCTTTAGCAAACTCAGGAATTAAACTATCTACCGGTTTAACCATTAGATGCACATCTATCGGCGCTGTTATGCCGTAATCACGTAATGATTTACACACCATAGGACCAAAAGTAAGGTTTGGTACAAAATGATTATCCATAACGTCAAAGTGCACCACATCTGCACCTGATGATAAAACCTTAGCAACATCATCACCTAAACGTGCGAAATCTGCTGACAAAATAGATGGAGCTATTAAAAATGAAGACATAAATTCACCCTTTAAAATTTCAGCGCTACTTTATACTAAATAGGCGATTTTTGCGATTAAAGTTCCATTATTTACCTGATAATTTGCCCAATTTATTGAATCAATCATCTTGCCTCATTTTTGATCGTTTAAAAAAAGCCTGCACCAAAATAGCTCAATTGTCTTATACTTAAAAAAAAGATGTATTAAATAAACAAATTAACCCTTTGTTTATAATAGCTAAAATTAAATTTTTACGCTTTGAACATTCAGGCATTCACTTTGCAACACCAACATCAACAATAAAAACTTAAGAGAGATAAACATGAAAAAAGCACTCCTACCACTTGTTGTTGTATCAACACTTGCCAGCACATCATTAATTTCTAGCCAAGCAATAGCCGTTGAAGGCTTGTCTGCCAATGTAGGCGCGACAAATAATTATTTATGGCGTGGCGTTACCCAAACAACCAATGCAGCAGCGATATCTGGCGGCATTGACTATGAAGCTGGTTCTGGTTTTTATGCGGGCACTTGGGTTTCAAATGCTGACTGGGCTGAAAATATGACCTATGAACTGGATGTTTATGGCGGTTTCTCAGGCGATTTAGGCGAAGGTTTTGGTTATGATGTTGGCTATATTTATTATGCTTATGATAGCGACGCCGATTCAGATTTTAGTGAAGTATATGCAAGCTTGTCATACGGTGCTTTTAGCGTTAGTTATGCAACACTTGTCGATTCAGATGCTGACGGCGACTTTGGTGACGATACTTATATTTCTGCAGATGCAGAATTTGAAGTAGCTAAAGACTTAACACTAGCATTACATATTGGTAATTACGACTTTGATGCTGGTGGTGATTATAGTGATTACGGTATTAGCTTAAGTAAAAACGGCTTTACTTTTTCATTATCTGATACTGATATTGATGGCGAAGATGGCGATGTTAATTTTGTAATCTCTTATGCTGTAGATTTTGATCTATAACATAGACATAAAATAGCTTTAAACAAACAAAAAGCCCTGAATTCATTGTAATTCAGGGCTTTTTTGAACTTTTAATACCAATTTTGTTCTTAGTTACACATATAGCTCATTAACTATTTAAACTACTTCATTATGTGTACTAAGCCACAGAGATTAAAAGCGTCAAAATATTCCGTCTTTTTATCCGTCTTTCTGTTATTGTTAATTGGCAACGAACTCTATCTAAATAATAAGCAATTAGACTCTTGCTTGACGACAAGCACAGAACATGAAAACAATAGTCATTGTCGCCCTGCTTATTTAGCAAATAAAAATTGGTTAGCGTGGTTTAGTGGTGGTAGCCAATCGGCTCACTTTCACTTTTTAGATTTAATTGAGTTATTATACCAATTGAAATAACTATTTAACCAATTCAGAGCTGCGTCAGGGGAGTTAGAACAAAGCAAATATTTAATTCAATTGGTATTACCCCCAAGGAAAGAGGCTGATGAATAAACCACAAACACAAAAATTTTCTGAAACCGCTAAAAGCGTTGGTGCTGCGTTTTTTGGCGTACAAAGTGACAAAAACAGGCAGAAAGACTTTTCTCAAGGAAAATTTAGCCATTTTGTTATTGCTGGTGCTATTGGCGTAGTTTTATTTGTCGCGTCACTTGTTGCTATTGTATCGTTCGTTTTGCCCGCTTAATGCTTTATATGATTTAATAAAGCGCGAGTAATTCAGCAACTTTCTTTCGACCATTTCCTTTTTGGCTTATCGTACGAGCAACATTAATTGATTTGAGCTTTTTTGCATGCTCGTAAATTTTACGTGTCCAAATCGTATCGTGATTGCTAATAAGCACATGAATATCTTTATTTTCAGTCACTTCTTCAGCAGCATTTGCTAGGTCGGCCTGCTCATCTAAACCAAATCCATTACCAGCATAACTAGTAAAGCTAGCAGTTTTGCTTAAGGGGACATAAGGAGGATCACAGTAGATAACATCGCCACTGACTGCTCGGGCAAATGTTGCACGGTATTCTTCACAAACAAAAGTTGCTTTCTGTGCTTTCTCTGCAAAAAAAGTTAGTTCTGCTTCAGGAAAATAAGGACGTTTGTATTTTCCAAAAGGCACATTATAACCACCAGATTTATTGTAACGGCATAAACCGTTGTAACCGTGTCTATTGAGGTATAAAAAGACTAATGATCGAAAGTAAATATCTTTAGAGGCGTTGAACTCAGCTCTTAATTGATAGTAGCTATCAGCAACATTTTTTTCTTGATTAAAAAATGCTTGAGCATCCTTAATGAACTGCTCAGGCTGAAGTTTTAATAGGTTATAAAGATTTATTAAATCTCGATTGATATCATTCAGTAAGTAGCTATCGTAATTGGTATTGAGAAAAATGGAGCCTGCACCAACAAAAGGTTCGATGAGGCAATCACCTTCAGGTAAAAGTTTCCTGATAGTGTCACTTAAACCATATTTTCCGCCAGCCCATTTTAGAAAAGCTCGGTGTTTCTTTACCATGCTGTACTTATGCCCTACTACAACTTTCTTTACCACTAGCACTCAATAAAAGTGTGATAGTGTTATTCATTATTTTTTTGAGAGCGGAATTGTAGCTTGTATCGCTACTTATTGGGAGCTTTGATAGAGATTGATTTCGTCTTTAACGATATTTACTGATTTTATCCATACACCACGAGCTCTTAACGCTTCTGGTAATTCAGTTAACGCTTGTTCAGCATCACCTCTATTGGTAAAAGTAAGCGACGTAACCACAATTAACGGTTTTTCAGCTAAAACTCTTTGGTATGCCATATGCGGCAAGTTTTCATTAACTGTTATGAAGGCTTGATAACCTCTTTGTTCTCTAAAGCCGGCGTATTGAATCACATATCCTGCAGGTTGCGCCAAATAGTAGTTAGCATCTATACGGTTAATTTCACTATTTTTATTCGTTAATTGCTCAACAGTTTTAGGTGTTGTACTTAACACTTCTTCTTGAACTTCAATGGCTGTATCACTGTTATGTTCAGGATCAGCTGCCACAATCGGCTCAATAACTTGATTGTCAGATGCTGAAAGTGCATTAATACTTTGATCTTCAGTAGAGCCAGAAATAGCATTTAAAATATCGTTCGGGGTTGCTGGTTGAGGCTGTTCGACAACTGCTTGCAGCTCAGTTACACCAGTAAGTGCATTAAAAATATTCTCAGAAGATGCTATGGTATTTGAATCTGTATTGTTAACTTCAAATGTCTTAGATGCTAAAGCTGTCGCTTTTGAGCTATTTACCATTGCAGAATCTAACTGAGTAAGCTTCGGCATATTTTCTTGTGTAGGTAGAGCAGAAAAATTTAGAACATCTCTTTGATATAAACCAATAACAATAGCGATCAAAATAAATGTCACAACCGCGACAGACAAAAAGATTTTTGCTGGTGGTGACAATTGAAATAGCGAATATGAAACTTTAAGTAGTTTTGATGATAGCGGTATTAACTGACCATTTTCTGCAGATAAAATCGTTATTTTGTTTTCAAATAAAGAACTATGTTCTGCAACTAACTGACCTGCACTAACGGCGCCAAGTAAAACAACATTAATTGAAAGTTTGCTTTTTTTAGCAATTTCGGCAAGTTGACACAATTCATGGAATAATTGTAAAGATAATAAATGACAGTGTTCAATGACAATGCTGATTGGCTCAGTTTTGCCTTGCGCTAAATTATAAACGCTAACCGCTAAAGACTGCTCAGGATCAAAAAGATTACTGCCAAACAATTGTTCAACAATACGGCAACGTAGCTGGATATCATTAAGTTTAGGTGAAACTGAAACAAAGGCTGCATTTTGCTCTGTTGGCAAATCTGCTAGAAATTCACTTCCTACTTGAGAGTATTGGCTTGGTTGCTCATCAATAACCAATATTGCTTGTTTAGAAAAGCGTAGAATATAATCGATGCGCGCATTAGCACTAATTTTAGTGATATCAGTTGGTTGTACTATTGTATTTGTTGATTGAGCAAGCGCTGACATGTTTCACCTTCTGCATCATTTTGTTTTGATAACATGAAATCAAAACAAAACTTAATTACAGAATTTGTTGAAGCATTTCCTCAGTTACGTCGTCGCGAATTTCAGACTTACCAATAGCGGTTGGTACTATAAAACGCAATTTACCAGCTAAGTTTTTCTTATCTCGACGCATATGAGTCATAAATTCATTTAATCCCATATCACTTGGCGCTGTAACAGGTAAGTTAAATACTTGAATTAGATTTTCTATACGTCGAAGATCTGACACTTCTAACAAATTCATCTCTACTGCTAGTTTAGCAGCAAGGACCATGCCAGTAGCGACAGCCTCGCCATGTAACCATTTTCCATAACCTTGTTCAGCTTCAATTGCATGACCGAACGTATGACCAAGGTTTAGTAAAGCTCTGACCCCGCCTTCCGTTTCGTCTGCTGCAACAATATCCGCCTTACATTGACAACAGGTTTCTATCATTTGAGATAGTACATCTTTGTCACCAGCTTTAATTTTAGCCGCATTATTCTCTAGCCAGCTAAAAAACTCACCATCACCTAAAATACCGTACTTGATAACCTCTGCCATGCCCGCATTGAATTCGCGTTCAGCTAGGGTAGACAAACTGTCAATATCAATAATAACGGCTTTGGGTTGATAAAAAGCGCCAATCATATTCTTACCAAGCGGATGATTAACTGCAGTTTTACCACCAACAGAAGAGTCAACTTGCGACAACAAGGTAGTTGGCATTTGAATAAAGTCGATACCACGCTGATAACAAGCAGCTGCAAAGCCTGTAATATCACCAATGACACCACCACCTAAGGCTATTAAGGTTGTATCTCTACCATGACCATTAGCTAATAAGTGCGACATGATTTTGTCAAAATTTGCGATGCTTTTTTCAGCTTCACCATCCGGTAAGATTACTTCATCTACTTGGTAATCATTTAAAACAGATTTAAGTTGTTCAATATATAGTGGCTGTACTACGGTATTGGACACTATACATACCCGTTTAGCACGGATATAAGAAGTCAGCAGATTATCTTGAGATAATAACCCGCTTTCTATATAGATTGGATAACTTCGTTCACCTAGATCTAGGTGTAAAACTGCCATGATTAAAAGTCTAAGCGCTCAACTATTTTATTAGCAACAACTTTTGCACTTTGATCATCTGTTTGCACAATAACGTCAGCAATTTCTTCGTACAAAGGATTGCGTTCAACAGCTAACTTTTCTAGCACAGCACGAGGTTCTTCTGAAGTTTGCAATAAAGGACGACGTCTATCGCGTTGAGTACGAGCTACTTGCTTATCAATAGTTGTTTCTAAATAAACAACAATACCACGAGCAGATAAACGGTTTCTAACTTGACTACTAATGACAGAACCGCCACCAGTTGCTAAGACGATACCTTGCTTTTCACTAAGATCATCAATTACTGATTCTTCTCTTTTTCTGAAACCATCTTCGCCTTCAAGGTCAAACACCCATGCGATGTCAGCACCTGTGCGACGCTCAATTTCCTGATCAGAATCAAAGAAATCTAAATGTAGCTTATCTGCTAGTTCTCTACCAATGGTGCTTTTGCCTGCGCCCATAGGGCCTACAAGGAAAATATTACGTTTTTCTGCCATTAGATTACTTAATACTCGTTTAATTAATTACGTTAACAGGTAAGAGGGTCACTCCCTCGAAAATTTCAAGGGCGTAATTATCGCAATTGTTTGAGGTATATTGCAAGTAAGTGGTGTGAAAAGACACCACTTACTGAAGAATTTTACTTAGAACCTTTCTGTAACAATGCGTGGCGTAACAAAAATGAGCAACTCTTTTTTCTCATTAAAGTTGTTACTATTTCTAAATAACCAACCAAAATAAGGAATATCACCAAGAACTGGTACCTTAGATATCGTGTTTATTATCGATTGCTGATAAATACCACCCAAAACAATTGTTTCACCATTATTTACCAAAACTTGCGTACCAATCCTTTGTGTATCAATGGCAGGTGCCGAGCCACTTTGAATATCTGAGACGGTATCTTGGGTCACAACTAAATCAAGAATAATTCTATCATCTGGCGTGATATGTGGTGTAACTGTCATACTTAACACGGCCTTTTTAAACTGTGTAGAAGTAGCACCACTAGAAGCTGCTTCCTGATATGGAATTTCAACACCTTGTTCGATATAGGCTTCTTTTTGGTTTGCCGTTGTAATACGAGGGCTTGCGATAATTTCGCCTTTGTTTTCCTGCTCCATTGCACTCAGCTCTAGATCAAGAATAGTACCATCGGCAAGTCTTGCTACCTGAAAGGCAATACTTCCTGCTGGTGTTGCAACAGGTAAATTGACGTTAAGTCTATCGGCAATTGATGGAACACTGCCCCCGACCGCTGAATTATTGCCTGCAATTGAGCCCGATGTAGCAAATTCATTATCTGTATCAGTAATGCCCCAGCGAATACCAAGCTCTTCGTTAATGTTATCTTTAACTGTTACCATTCTTGCTTCAATAACAACTTGTTTAACAGGGATATCTAATACAGTTACCATACGTTTAATATCTTCGATACTTTTTGCTGTATCTCGAATCAATAAGGTATTGGTACGTTCGTCAACACTGACACTGCCTCGATCAGATAAAATACTGGTATCATTATTTTTGATAAGATTTGCAAACTCGGTTGCTTTGGCGTAATTAACTTGAACATATTCAGAATAAAGTGGCGCAAGTTCTTCTACTTGTTGTTTGGCTTGCAGATCACGAGCCTCTCGAGCAGCAAGTTCATCACTTGGGGCAACCATTAAGATATTGCCTTCCATGCGCTTATCTAATCCTTTGACTTTAAGGATTATATCTAGTGCCTGATCCCATGGAACACCATCTAGTCGCAATGTGATATTACCACTAACAGTATCACTAGTTACTAAGTTAAAACCATTGTAGTCAGCGATAATTTGCAAGACAGTTCTTACAGGAATATCTTGAAAATTTAAAGAAATTGCACGTCCAGTAAAATCTTCTTCTTCATCTAAATATCCTGGCGCACTTTCTTTTTCTTTAACTACTAAAGAAAATACATTATTGGTTTGTTTATGTTCAAAAACGAAACTGCCATTGATGTCGACAACTAAACGCGCTTTTCTTCCTTCTTTAAATGTTTCAATACCAGAAACCAAAGTACCAAAATCAGTTACATCAAGTTTATATAATAGATCTTCTGTTATCTTAGTATTGTGAAACTCAACAAATAACTTGCCTAATTTATTACTAACGTCGACAGCCACCATGCTGTCTTCTAAATAAACAAGTAGTTGACCTTCATTCTCTTGCCCTCTTCTAAAATCAATAGACTCAATATTATTAATAAAATTGGCGCCAAGCGGGCTGACTTTGGTCACAGGGCTTTCAGCAACATCCTTATTTAGTACCAATCGAAACTCATTACTTTCCTGGCTCACATCAAAAACAGATAACTGGTCTAAATGCACAGATGCAACAATCTGACCCGCCAATTTTTGCACTGTAACTATAGTCACACCAGCATGGGAGACATTGGTTGTTAATAGCTCTTGATTAAATGCATCAGCATCGAAAGTAATATCAATTCGCGCTGGCTCCATAGATGTTTTAACATTAGGCTGGTTTACGATTGAATCTGACAGAATAAAAACTAGCTCTATTTCGTCATTTTGCATGGTATTATACTGAATCCCCGTAAGGCTAGCAGACCACGCAACAGGTGTGACAATAAAGACTAGTATAGAAAAAAACATTCTCTTAATGTTTGATAAACCCAAAAGTCGGCTCTTAATTATTTTTTTATATTGCAACATTATTTCCTTTGCCCCTTTGAATCCGAATTAACCATAGCGACAATAGTTTCACGCTCAACCCAACACCCAGCACCATCTGGAATTAACTCAACCACAGTTACATTTTCCTGCGTTACAGACGAAATGCGACCATTAAATAAACCAACGTAACTACCAACAGCAACACGATGTAGTGTCGCATCAGATGCTTCAACAAGCGCCCATGTAATATCTAATTCACCTAACGTTCCTCGCATCGTCAAATCACTTAATGAAAATTTTTCTAAAGGTTGCTTTCTGCGGCGAGGGTCAGGACTAAGACACCCTGACATTTGTTGCATCTTTTCTTGAATAGCCTCTGGCTTAGGCGCAACAAATGGACTACGTAAATTCTGCGCAGAATAATCAAAATGACTAAACTGCGGTACAGCTGGCAT
>Ga0070724_10001960_pt1 | contig 11825 bp, 9 predicted proteins | sample tdDd001_FD_67278 | JGI IMG/M metagenome (GOLD analysis project Ga0070724, IMG submission 67278) | Marine sediment microbial communities from the Atlantic coast under amendment with organic carbon and nitrate - tdDd00.1 | ecosystem: Environmental > Aquatic > Marine > Coastal > Sediment | place...
AGCTAAGAAAATTCAAGACACAGCAGATGTACTTATCGTTGTAGGCATTGGTGGATCTTATCTTGGTTCCCGTGCTGCTATTGAAGCGTTAACACACTCATTCTACAATAACTTGAGTAAAGAAGATCGTAAAACACCTGAAGTTTATTTCGCAGGAAATAGCATCAGTGGAAAGTATCTTTCTGACCTGATGGACGTTATTAAAGACAAAGATGTATGTGTAAATGTTATTTCTAAGTCTGGTACAACAACAGAGCCAGCGATTGCTTTTAGAATCTTAAAAAGCTTTATTGAAGAAAAATACGGTAAAGAAGAAGCGAAGAATAGAATTTTTGCTACAACAGATAAAGAAAAAGGTGCACTGCGTACACTTGCAGATCAAGAAGGTTACGAGACGTTTATCATTCCGGATGATGTCGGTGGTCGTTACTCTATTTTAACACCAGTTGGACTTCTTCCAATTGCTGTTGCAGGAATAGATATTGATGCAATGATGCATGGCGCGCTAGACGGTTTTGAAGAATACCAAAATAAAGCGGTTGAAGAGAATCCTTGTTATCAGTACGCTGCAGTTAGAAACCTACTCTATACAGGCGGAAAAAAAATTGAAATCATGGTGAACTATGAGCCAGCGCTTTCATACATATCAGAGTGGTGGAAGCAACTTTACGGCGAAAGTGATGGAAAAGACGGTAAGGGTTTATTCCCTGCTGCGGTCAACTTCTCAGCAGACCTTCACTCAATGGGTCAGTATATTCAAGATGGTGAAAGACATCTGTTTGAAACTGTATTAAACATTGGTAAGCCAGAACGTGATGTTCAGGTACCATTTGATCCCGCGAATCTTGATAACTTGAACTACCTTAACGAAGAAACAATGGACTTCGTTAATAAAAAAGCTTTTGAAGGTACAATTCTAGCGCACGTAGATGGCGATGTTCCAAACATGGTTTTGGAGATTCCAGAGATGAATGCGTACTACTATGGCAAGCTGATGTACTTCTTCGAGAAGGCGTGTGGTATTGGTGGTTATATGATCAATATTAATCCATTCGACCAACCAGGCGTTGAAGCGTACAAGAAAAACATGTTTGCACTACTTGGTAAACCAGGATTTGAAGATCTAAGAGCAGAGCTGTTAAAGCGCCTGTAATTTGCTATAAAAGGAGTCGAATATAGAGATGTATATAGGTATCGATCTAGGGGGCACGAATATCGCCGGCGGACTTGTTCATAAGAATGGTTCTGTTGTCGAGATCAAATCTGTACCAACAGGCAAAGAACGTGGATTCGAAGCGGTATCGAAAGATATCATTTCATTAATTCGCGATCTGATGTCAAATGCCGAAGAACCTGTTGAAGGTGTTGGTGTTGGAGTGCCAGGCGTTGTAGATAAAAATCTTTCAATGATATATTACTGTACAAATCTAAACTGGTACGATCAAGATTTGGGTAGAATTTTATCAGAGGAACTTGGTATACCAGTTTTCGTAGACAATGACGCCAACTTGGCGGCATTAGCCGAACTCGAAGTAGGCGCTCTAACAAGTGCTAAAAATGCAGTTATGCTGACGCTCGGAACGGGTGTTGGCGGAGGCGTGTCTGTGGATGGTCATATTCTTCGTGGTTCACATGGTCTAGGTTCTGAAATAGGCCACATGATTATTGGCGAAAATTTCTATGATTGTAATTGCGGCAACAATGGTTGTCTTGAAACTTTCTCATCGGCAACCGCTGTGATTAAATTTGCAGAGAAGTTGGTTGATGACAATAAGTATCCTGAATCACCTCTTAATGAAGTTAGAAGAACATCTGGACTTTCAGCCAAAACTGTTATCGATGCTGCAAAAGCAGGGGATGCACTTGGCAATGAAGTGTTCGACAGACTGATTAAGTATCTTGCAATCGGTGTGACGAATATCGTAAATATTTTCGATCCAGAAATGATTGCAATTGGCGGCGGTGTTGCACATACCGGAGAATTTTTAATGGAGAAGCTAACTGCTAAAGTTAAGCAAATGGCCTTTATTAAAGAGTTTCCAAGTGCTAAAATCGTATTTGCTGAACTTGGAAACGATGCTGGTGTAATTGGAGCTGCAATGCTTCCGAAGACTGAAATTTAATATTTAAGTTGATGACAAGATCAGAGGTGTTTCTTCTGATCTTGTTTTTTTGCAAGTAAGATATAAGCATAAAAAATCTTTAAGTAAATACTGTGAGTTTGCGCAGGAGAAGGTATTGATTAGTACGTGAAGACGTACTATAATAATTGCTTATAGTGCAAGAGTACTAGAACTTTGCATTATGAGTGGTAGAAAAGGCATATGTAAGGAACTGTATGAGGGGGAAGGTATGAAAAAGCTACTGACATCACAAATCGGATATATAACTACAATTATTCTGAGTCTGGTTTTATCAACCGCTGTTGGAATGGCCATGGTTCAAATGCTTGAAACGGCTTCTGCATTTGTTCATGTGATACTAATTGTTTTGATAACATCAGGACCGCTTCTTTTGCTCACTTTTATTAAGAGACGTATGATGCTAAGTCAAGTTCAGTCTTGGCTAGAAGAGTTAGCAGAAGGAAACTACAGAATCAATTTAAATCCAAATGAAAATGATGGTTACTCTAAAATTAAGACAGGCATTATCGATGTGGCACAAAATAGCGAGAATGTGTTTGAAAAACTAATCATCACATCCATTCAAACTAATAAATTGATTGGGGACTTAAAGACATTCATGCATGAGAATGCAAAAAGAATGCTTGAAGTTTCAGATGTTCTTGAAAAGGTTATGGAAGACAATATCGACTACACAAGCCAAATTAGTGACTCAAAAAATAAACTTGATGATATTGGTGCGTTTGTTGGTCATATAGAAGGTGTTATGCAAAATGCAAAGGAAGCGTCTCAGGCTTCGGCAGATGTTTCTTTATCAGTGGAACAAAGAATTGACGATACAGTGAACACGTTTGAAGAAGTACAAACGGCAGTATCGCATTTCAACAATGTTGTTGAAGGTCTTGGATCTCGTACGCGTCAAATTGTTGAAATCTCAAATACAATTGAAAATATTGCTGAGCAGACCAATTTGTTGGCTCTAAACGCAGCTATTGAATCAGCTAGGGCAGGAGAAGCTGGTCGAGGATTTGCTGTTGTTGCAGACGAAATTAGAAAGCTGAGCATCAACACTTCTGATGCACTTCATGAGATTCAAGGTATTGTTGGAGAAATTCTTGGCAGCGTTGATCAGGCAATGACACAGATGGACGAGAATAAGCGTATCAGTGCCACGGCTATGTCGATGGCGAGTGGTGCTAAAGACATGTTTGGTACCATTAAATCCAACGCGGATGAAACCGGTGGAAGTGTTCAAAGTGCATTTGATGTTTTGTTGGACTTAGAGAAAAACGTGAAAACAGTTGTAAGCTCTGTATCGAATATGGCTGATATGTCTGTAGCTACTGTTGAAAAAGCAGAAGCATCAAAAGAACAAGCGCATGCTCTTGAAAAGGATATTAAATTCCTTGCAGGTTCAGTTGAGAAGCTTGATGAAAATGCGAAATCTTTCTACGAGTATATAGCTGACAAGACGACGGATACCATTTTAAAGAAACATGTTGATATCCTAGTTGATAATATTGGTGAATGTAAAGATGTAGACTGTTGTAAAGACATTGCTTCAAGATTCAATATAGATCAGTTTCAAATACTTGATGCTTCAGGAAAGATCGTTTCTGCTACAGAATCTGAGAGTTTAGGGCTAGATTTATTTGGCATTTATCCACCATATAAAGAATTCTTGGATTCTGCAAAAGACATGTATTTGTTCACGCCGATTGTGGTTCGTCTTGATGGATATTACGCAAGATTCTGTGCAAAACGTCTTCCGAACCATAAAGGACTTCTCATTGCAGAGTATTCTTTCGGGATTAAAGAGTCAGATGCGAATTAATTAGTTTAATCAGGGTTTAATAAAATTTTTCCGAGAGTGTCGTGAGAGCGACACTCTTTTTTTTATAGATATCATTTGAAGTGATTAACGGAAGTGCTGATGGATGTGCAGATAAAAGGGTAGGTTGTAAATATTCCGAAAATTATGTATATTCAAGTTAGGACAATGCTTCATCTAAGGAGGAGACGCAAGTGAAAAAGGGTGAACTTAAAATATTTTATGGCAGTTCAGGTGATCAGTTTGCACGTCGAATGAGTCGCTATATGCATGTAGATACAGGCATGACAAGTGTATTTAGGTTTACGGAAGGAAATACTTTTGTAAAGGTGAATGAACCAATCCGCGAACAGGATTTCTTTTTTGTTCACCCCATCGGTCTTGATCCTAATAACGAATTTATGGAATTAATATTTTGGATAGATGCTGCAAAACGTGCCAGCGCACGTTCCGTTACAATCATAATGCCATATTTCTCATATGCAAAAGCAGATAAGAAGGATGAACCACGCGTTTCTATTCGAGGGCGCGTATGTGCCGATATGCTTGAAATGGTCGGCGCAGACAGGATTATAACAATGGACTTACATAGCCCGCAAGTTCAGGGGTTTTTCACAAAACCTGTGGATCATCTTTATGCAATGCCATTACTCGCACAAAGAATTGAACAATTGAATCTTGAAGATTTGGTTGTGGTTTCTCCCGATGCAGGATTTGTGGCAGATGCGAGACGATATGCAAACCGACTAGGTACAGGTCTTGTTATTGGTAACAAGTTTAGATCTGGACACGATGAAAATGCTGAAATAATGGAGATCATTGGGGATGTTAAGGGCAAAAATTGCTTGATTGTAGATGATTTTTCAATCACAGGGGGGACACTTTGTCACATTGCGGAACGACTAAAAGATGAAGGTGCGAACCGAATATTTGCATCTCTCTCTCATATTTTACTAAATGAACAAGGTGTAAAACGTCTTGAGGAAAGTCCTATTGAACTATTGATCAGTACAGATTCCGTTTATAATCCGGCGGTCATCAACAGCGAAAAGATTGAATTAATTTCAGTTGCACCTTTGTTTGCAGAAGCGGTTATGCGAATTGTAAATAGAGAATCCCTTGGAAATCTGTTTGATAAAATACCAGAGACAGTATTTGAACAGTCATTACTTCTCACAAAAGTAGAGTAGGAGGTCGCCTATGTACCAAGAACTCATTAATGATGGAAACAGTAGATGGCAAAGAGCTTTTGAAAACAGTGATGCGGTGGCATTTGCTGAGATATTTGATGAAGATGGTGCTTTGTTTGGTTCTGGTGGCGACATCGTTCGAGGTCGTGCAGCCATCAGAGAGCGAATTTCGAAATTTATGGAGTCAGAAGGACCGATGTCGGTAGATATTGACACGAGAGGTATCTGGGAGTCAGAAGGCCTGGTCTATGAGTCTGGTGTTTATGCATATAAAGAATTAGGAGAGGATACAATACTTTCCGAAGGCACTTACGTGGTCATTTGGAAGCCACAGAAAAATGGTGGATTAAAAATTTGGAAGGATATTGGAGTGACTTGGAACAAATAAGGTTAATGCTCTACAAAATAGTGATACGAGACCTTGTGGCGTTTTTATAGAAAACGCCACATTTTTAATTGAATCAAAATAAGCTAAAATGTTAAAAATCCTTTAATTTTGAATGAGGTTTTGCCATATCAGCTTACTAAAAGCATGTACACTTAAAATACACAATGTTACAATTGTGCATGAAAAGATGAGCAACATAACTATTGTGCTTACGGAGGGTGATATTATGAGATCATTATCAGAAAAACATGCTGCTATTCAACCATCGGTGACGTTGGCTATTACAGCAAAAGCAAAAAAAATGAAAGCTGACGGTGTTGATGTTCTGAGTTTTGCTGCAGGCGAACCAGATTTTAAGACACCTCAACATATCAGAAAAGCTGCTATAGATGTTATTGAAGCTGGAAATACAGGCTATACTGCTGCAAGTGGTATTCCTGCACTAAAGCAAGCAATCTGCAACAAACTGGATAACGATAATGGCGTAAAGTATAAGCCGGAGAACATTATTGTTTCAAGTGGAGCGAAACACTCATTATTTAATACACTACAAGTACTGCTTAATCCTGGTGATTCTGTACTTTTTGCAACACCATTTTGGGTAAGCTATCCAGAGCTTATTAAAATGGCAGGTGGAGAACCAATCCAAATCATGACAACAGAAGATGGTGGATTCAAAGTGACGCCTGAGCTTCTTGAAAGTGCGCGTACAGAAACAACGAAGGCTATTATTATTAATAGTCCAAACAACCCAACTGGTACTGTTTACACAGAAGAAGAACTAAAAGCCATCGCACTTTGGGCTGTGGAGAATAAACTATATATCATTTCTGATGAGATTTACGAGAAGCTTGTTTATGGAGCGACTCATACATCAATGGCGTCTTTTGGTGATGCAGTGAAGAAAAGAACAATTATCGTAAACGGTATGTCTAAAGCATATGCTATGACAGGCTGGAGAATTGGTTACACAGCTTCTAATCTTGAAATTGCTAAAATGATGAACAATATCCAGTCACATGCCACATCAAATCCAAATACAGTTGCTCAATATGCTGCACTTGAAGCTATTGAAGGTGATCAAGAACCACTAGATGCAATGGTGATGGAGTTTGGTGCTCGTCGTGACTTTATGGTTGACCGTGTTAATGCCATTAAAGGCATCAGTTGTAGAAAACCAGAAGGCGCGTTTTACGTTATGGTGAATATCGAAGAAATCATAGGGAAAACACTTGGTGGCGTAAAGATCACAGGCTCTATGGCATTTGCAGAGTACCTTCTTGATAACTCACAAGTGGCAGTCATTCCTGGCGCAGGCTTCGGTGTTGATAATTACGTTAGATTGTCTTATGCAACATCAATGGACAATATTATTCGTGGTCTTGACCGCATTGAGTCCGCAATTAAATAGCATATTTGGGAGATTAAAATAGAAACACCCTACAGAATCTATGGATAACTATTTAGTGATAATAGTTATCCATAGATTTTTTCTATATGAAATCTTTTTACATTCAAACCATAAAATGGATAATTTTGATAACAACTTCACAAAGAACGCAAAAAGTAATCACGATTAGAATTTAACCGTGATTACTTTTTTACTTTCTTTTATCAAGTTAATATACACTTGATCTTATGAAGTATAATGAAAACTTATATTAAAGATCTTATGTTCTTTACATATTTCGTGATCACACATGTAAAAAGGAACACTTTTACGTTCGGTTGTTAATTCAGTAACAAAATTCTAGTAATTGAAACTTATGAGTTTTAATAAAATTTGGGTATAATGAAATTATAAATTTTCAGAAAATTTCAAATACTAAAAGGAGATGTGATGAATGATGCAACTAGATACTCTATTTGAGCAAGTTGAATCGATTGTTGAAAAATATGGACGAGAGAGATCAAACCTGCTTGCAATACTTTCTGAAGCACAAGATTTGGTAGCGCACAACTATATACCAGAAGAGATGGCTGAGTTTATTGCCTGTGGTATGTGCATTCCTACAAGTCAAGTATATGAGGTTATAACGTTTTATGGTCTGCTCAGTGAAGTGCCAAGGGGAAGACATATTGTTCAGATTTGTGATAGCACAGTCTGTCGATTAAATAAGAATACTTCGCTTGGTGAAGTGCTTGAAAGACAACTTGGAATTAAAATCGGAACAACTAGTGACGATGGCGAGGTCACTCTTGAGTATACACCATGCTTTGGAGCATGCGATATTTCACCGGCAATTCGAGTTGATAAAAAGGTTTATGGAAATCTGACTGAGGAAAAGCTTAGAAGAGTTATCAATCAAACTGTGGGAGGGAGAAAAGCATGAAACGGACAGCAAATTTGATTTCAGGTCAACTAAAAAAATATGATCCGCTTCAACTGAGCTCTTATGAAGCACTAGATGGATTTGCGGCCTTGAAAAAGGCTTTTGAATTGGGATCGGACGGAATTATTGAAGAAGTTGATGCTTCAGGTCTTATGGGGCGCGGTGGCGCGGCTTATCCAACTGGCAAAAAGCTCAGACAGTCTGCTGATGTTCCTGGTGAGATTAAGTACCTGATATGCAATGCGGATGAAGGGGAACCTGCAACATTTAAAGACCGACATCTACTTGAATTTGATCCATACTCCATTATTGAAGGGATGGTTATCTCAGCTTATGCAGCTGGAGCGACCCATGGATTTATATACATAAGAGAAGAGTATCTCTATTTGCATGATATGCTCAGACAAGTTTTAGCACTTCTTCGAGAAGGGGGATATTTAGGCACTAATATTCTTGGCAAGGGATTTGACTTTGACATTGAACTCTTTTCTGGTGCTGGTGCGTACATTTGTGGAGAAGGCAGCTCGTTGATAGAATCAATGGAAGGTAAATCAGGTCGTCCTCGAATCAAACCACCATATACAAAAGTAAGTGGCTTGAATAAGAAGCCAACATTAGTTCAGAACGTTGAAACGCTAACTACAATTAAGAGTGTTCTATATCATGGTTCAGATGTATTTTTGAAATACGGTACAGAAAAAAGTCATGGCACAAAGCTCATAAGTTTGTGTGGAAATGTAAACAATCCTGGTGTTTATGAAGTGCCATTTGGTATAACACTTCGAGAAATTATTTACGATATCGGTGGTGGCATTAAAAGTGGTGAAGATGTAAAATTCCTGCAGCTTGGTGGTGCGTCTGGTGCAATTATGCCGAAATCCCTTATTGACATTCCGTATTCATATGAGTCTTTAAAGGAGCATGGATTAGAAATTGGATCAGGTGCCGTACTTGTTGCGGACAATACGAATCGAATTATTGACTTTCTTGACTCTGTGCAGACATTCTTCTTGCATGAGAGCTGCGGAAAGTGTACCCCTTGTCGTGAGGGCAATCGTCAGTTGTCTAACATCATAGGCCGAATGAAAGACGGTGTAGCAACCAATCAAGATGCTGCCAGTGTTGAACGAATTTCTAACATCATGAAGTACGCATCGTTTTGTGGCCTCGGTAAAACGGCTCCAACAGCCGTGTTGACAGCCATTCGTTATTTTTCAGATGAATTGTTCAGCAAGGGGGATGTATATGAAAGAGTGTAAAGTCGTTATAGATAATAAGGAATTGGTTGTAGAGAGCGGCATAACAATTCTTGAGGCTGCTAAAAAAGCCAATATTAATATTCCAACTCTTTGTCATCATCCGGCTCAGGAAGTGAAGGCGAATTGTAGAATATGTCTGGTTCAGACAGGACCCGAGAAACTTGTAACGGCATGCTCGACTCCTATTTATGATGGTATGAATATCAAAACAAATTCGAAGCTGGTTAGAGAAACACAAAAGGGTGTATTAGAGCTGATTTTAGCAAATCATAATCAAGACTGTCTTAGATGTATCCGAAACGGCAAATGTGAACTTCAGGACTTATGTGAAATGTTCAATATATCAAGAGCGGACATTGGAGAAGTGGCACTTTGTGATGTGACTGTAGATTCTCAACCTATGGATCTTTCAAATCCGAGTATTGTCCGTGATTACTCAAAGTGTATCAAGTGCAACAGATGTGTTGAAACTTGTTTGAACGTTCAAGACGCAGCCGTTTTAGCAGCCTCACATAGATCAATAGACTATACAATACAACCTGCATTTGGAAAAAGCTTGGACAAGACTCTTTGTACGTATTGCGGCCAGTGTATCAACGTGTGTCCTGTTGGAGCTATCTATGAAAAAGATTATATTGACACAGTTTGGGATGCACTCGATAATCCTGATTTGCATGTTGTTGTACAAATGGCGCCAGCTGTTCGTGTGGCCATTGGCGAAGAATTTGGTATGGAACCTGGAACGAATGTGACTGGAAAAATTGTTGCGTCACTCAGACGAATTGGTTTTGACAATGTTTTTGACACAAACTTTACAGCTGATTTGACGATTCTTGAAGAAGGCTATGAGCTTCTTAACCGTATTAAAAATGGTGGTAAACTTCCAATGGTGACATCATGTTCACCTGGATGGATAAATTATATGGAAGGATTTTATCCTGATTTAATCGATAATATGTCAACCTGTAAATCTCCGCAACAGATGTTTGGTTCACTTTCAAAGACATACTATGCGGAAAAAGTGAATATCCATCCATCAAAAATATTCACAGTTTCAATTATGCCATGTACTGCAAAAAAATATGAGGCGCAAAGACCTGAAATGAACTCATATGGAGTTATTGACGTGAACGCAGTTTTGACAACAAGAGAGCTTGCGCGAATGATCAAAATGTCAGGTGTTGATTTCCCAACAATCTCAGAAGAACAATTTGATGACCCATTTGGAATTACAACAGGCGCTGCTGTCATATTCGGTGCAACAGGTGGTGTTATGGAAGCTGCGCTAAGAACTGTATATGAGGTTGTAACGGGTGAAGAGCTTGAGGCAATAGATTTCCATGAAGTTCGTGGTCTTGAAGGTATTAAGGCTGCTGAGGTCGATTTGGCGGGTACAACTGTAAAGGTTGGCGTGGCAAATGGCCTTGCCAATGCGAAAAAGCTCATGAGGGATGTTCGGTTAGGGAAATCTGATTTTACATTCATTGAAATTATGGCATGTCCAGGCGGATGTATCGGAGGCGGCGGACAACCTATTTCAAGAGATCCTGATATAAAAGAAAAGCGTATTAAAGGTATTTATGGAATAGATCGACACAAAGTTCTTAGAAAATCTCATGAGAATCCAGCAATTAAAAAGCTTTATGATGATTTCCTCGGAGAACCAAATGGGCATAAGTCTCATGAACTATTGCATACGCATTACACTCCAAGACCAGGGAGTCGGATTAAGCTGTAACAGGTTAAGAAAAATGCAAATAAAAAAGAGTGTCCCTATGACACTCTTTTTTATGCTTATTGCTGTTTAATTATTTTTAATCTTTTAGTGTATCTGTGAATCAAATTTGTTAAAGATTCCATCGATACACCGTAAATTGCCCCACACAGCAGACCTGCTACAGCTGTTGTATAATCGCCAGCAACACCATAGGTGACAAAACAGCCGATAAATGCAGTAGGTATAATACCCAACCAGCTGATTTGCGATTGCCAGCACATCATGAACGAGATTGCGCCAGCTGTTACAGCACCAACACCTGTAAATGGAACCCAGTTACAGATAAGGATAGCAACAGTCGCCCAAAATACTCCGGATAGATTACCAAAAACGGATTTTATTGCACCTTCAAGTTTTCCGCCTCCCACAAAGAAGCTTGAGCAACCGGCAAAGCCGATCCAGGCTGGAATGCCTATGAGTGTGCTAATTTCGATCCAAGCACCGGCTAATAAACCAGCGGCGATGGACATTGACATGATATAGCTAATGGTGATCATCCTCCCTGTTCATAAAGATTACGCAGGGTGTTAAAACACGCCTGATAATCGGGGGAGAAAATACATTATAACATGGTAGGGAGTAAGTTGATATAGTGGGGGGAAGATGCGGAATTGTTCGAAAATATCGACTAGTGTTTAAATTCCTTTAGTTGTGTGTTAAAGATGTTTGGGTTTGGTATATAGAACTGCCCTAGCAATCTTCGATTGCTTAGGTCATGTGTTAAAGATGTTCGGGTTTAGTGTATATGAACTGCCCTAGCAATCTTCGATTGCTTAGGTCATGTGTTAAAGATGTTTGGGTTTGGTATATAGAACTGCCCTAGCAATCTTCGATTGCTTAGGTCATGTATTAAAGGTGTTCGGGTATGGTGTATATGAACTGCCCTAGCAATCTTCGATTGCTTAGGTCATGTATTAAAGGTGT
>Ga0070724_10001961_pt1 | contig 11823 bp, 11 predicted proteins | sample tdDd001_FD_67278 | JGI IMG/M metagenome (GOLD analysis project Ga0070724, IMG submission 67278) | Marine sediment microbial communities from the Atlantic coast under amendment with organic carbon and nitrate - tdDd00.1 | ecosystem: Environmental > Aquatic > Marine > Coastal > Sediment | place...
CAATTTGCTCACCTGAGTTAACAATACTTACTTTTACATTTGGAGCATCAGAGATTCTAGATACTTCATAATCATAGAAGTTGTTTTGTACTGCTGCACCACCATCAAGTGTGATTTCACTATATTTTGTAGCAGCTAATGCAAAGTTAATACCACTAATCATTTGATTTTCAACATTTAGAGGATTAAAAGCAAATCCACAATCCACAGAACACCAAACATCTTCTACTTTATAGTCATTTACAGAAACTCTAACTTTTGCAATTTGAGCAACAATAGAGCCAAATGACTTATGAATAGCTACACCGTATCCAACATCTTTCTCTTTTTTTCTATCTTTCCAGTTAGCTAAAGCTGCAACTTCTTCAAGTAAATCTATATGCCTTTTATCTTTTAGCATATTGATTCTATACTCAATTGGGTCAGCATTAGCTGCACTTGCTGCCATATCAATCATACTTTCAACAAAAGGAGCTGATTGTGTATGACCTACAGATCTCCACCATAATACAGGTGGCACTGTTTTTGTAATATATGCTTGCATATGTGAGTTTTCAATATCATACGGGTGATCTTCAAGACCCTCTTTTTGTGCTCCATCTACACCATTTTGAAGCATAAACTCAAACATAGTTCCTTTAAAGATTGATTGAGATGTAACTTGTGCATCAAAAGCAGTAATTTCTCCATCTTTATTTAAAGCAATCTTACCTTTGTTTTTATACATAGGTCTGTAGTTACCCATTTTAATATCATCTTCTCTTGTCCAAATAGTCATAACTGGCCAAGCTTCACCTTTTGCAGCATATGTTGCATCCATAATATAATCCATATTATTTGGAGCTCTTCTACCAAATGCACCACCTAAATATGGTGTTTTATACTCTACTTGCTCTGGTTTATACCCTAAAACCTCAGCAACTTTTGCTCTGGTTAATGTTTGAAATTGAGAACTAGAGTATAATAAAGCACCATCTTTTCTGTCATGAACAACACAGTTTAAAGGCTCCATTGGAGCGTGGGCTAAAAATGGGAAGTTGAACTCAGCTTCAATTATCTTGTCAGCTTCTTTAAATGCTTTTACAGAGTCACCTTCTTTTTTCATTAAAGCGCCATCTTTTTTCATTATCTCTTCATACTCTTTGTGAAGTGATGATGTACTTACATTTGCATTTTCACCCTCATCCCATACAGCTTTAATATCATTTAATGCTTCTTTTGCAATATACCACTTTTCAGCAATTACAGCTACACCATTTGGAAGTTGTTTTACTTTTAATACTCCATCTCTTTTAAGTGCTTCACTTGCATCAAAACTTTTTAAAGTAGCACCAAATACAGTAGGGTGTAAAACAGCTGCATATTTCATATTTGGAACTCTTACATCAATTCCAAATTCAGCTTGTCCTTTTACTTTTGCCCATGCTTCTTTTGGATGTCTTTTCATTGGTTTACCAATAATCTTACAATCTTTTAAATCTTTGATTTTTGGATTTGCTGGTACCTTCATAGTTGATAAGTTAGCTACATATTGTCCAAAAGGAACTTCCTCTTTTGTTCTTTTATTAATAACCATTGAGTCCTTAGTAATTACATCATATGCTCTTACTTTCCATTTTTTAGCAGCAGCCTCTCTTAACATAATATTTAAAGCAGATCCTACTTTTCTAAACTCATTTTGTTTCGCAATAATCGAAGATGAACCACCAGTTAACATAAATGGTCCCCATACGTGGTTATGTGCAGGTGTTACAGGAGCACCAATGATATTGATAGCTTCCCAATCTACATTTAACTCTTCTGCAATACACATAGCTAAAGTTGTATATGTATTTTGACCCATTTCAACTTGCCCTATATAAAAGTTGATTGTATTATCTGATTTGATTTCAACAAAAGCATTTGGTGTTAGCTCTTTTGCTTTAGCTGTTGAACTTGCCCTTGATTTTTGTGGAATATGCATAGCTATTACAAAAGCTGATGCCGCAATTGACGTTGTTTTTAGAAATTCTCTTCTTTCCATCTTAAGCCTCCACTGCTTTTGATATAGCTGTTTTGATTTTACTGTATGTACCACATCTACAAACATTTCCATTCATAGCTGATATAATCTCATCATCACTTGGGTTAGTATTTTTCTTTAATAGTCCTGCTGCGTTCATAATCTGCCCAGCTTGGCAGTAACCACATTGAGCTACATCTTCAGCAACCCAGAACTTTTGAAGTTTTGTAACTTCTTTATCCTCTTCATTTTCAATAGTTTTAATTTTTGCATTTCCAATTGAGCTTATAGGAGTTGAACAAGACCTGATAGATTCTCCATCCATCAGTACTGTACAGGCTCCACATTGTGCAACTCCACAACCAAACTTTGTACCAGTTAAATTTAACTCGTCTCTTAATACCCATAAAAGTGGAGTATCAGCACTAGCATTAACATCATAAACTTTATTATCAACTGTTAATTTAAAAGCCATGTTTTTCCTTTTTTAATTTATCTTCTTAATAATAACAACTAAATGACCTATTGGGAATATCAAAAATTATAAATTTCATGCCAATTTCTGTCAACACAAATATAAATTAGCTGTTTTTTTATATATTTTATATCTATTTAGTACTTTTCATTTTTAATAAAGAGTACAAAAAATAAACACCAATTACTAAAACTCCAACAAAAATATAAACTAAAGATATCTGTTTTGAAGTAGTTAAATCTACAACTGAAGCAAGATATGTTGCACCCATAGAAGCAATACCAAAATTAAGTGCTGAAAATAGTCCTGAAGCTGTTCCAGCATTTTCTTTAAAATCCTCTAAAGCAAAAGCAGGACAAGCACTAACAAAAATAGTACAACCAACAGCACTTATAGCCATAGGAAATACATAAACTTGCCATATATTAAAAGATGAAAAACCATATGCTAAAACTCCACCTATAATATAAAAACAAATACCTAAACTAACCGTTTTATTAATACCAATCTTTTCAACAACTAAAGGAACAGTAAAACTTCCTACCATAAAAATAAATGCTATTAACATAAACATCCATCCAAAGGCGATTTTACTTACACCTAAATGACCTATTAAATATAAAGGAGCGACTGTAATAAAAAACATAAATCCTAAAAAGCCTACAAGTGCAAGCCCTAAATAAATTAAAAAACTTCTATTTGTAAATACACTTTTATAAGCAGCTAATGTACTTTGTTTCTCAATATATTTATCATCTTGAGTTTTTTCTAAAGTCTCTGCTGTAAATAAATAAGTCCATGCAATACTTACTGCACCAATAACAGCAAAAATAGTAAATACGTATTGCCATGAGTTTGTTTGTAAAATATATGCACCAATAAGTGGAGCAGATACAGGAATGATTGCAAGTGAACCATTTAGATAACTATAAGCACGTCCTAGTTTAACACCATCAAAAGTATCTCTAATAATTGCAAAAATAGCTGCAAAACAAGCACTTCCACCAAAACTCTGCAATGCTCTGAAAAATAAAAATCCATTTGCATTATCTGAACCAATTATAGAGATAAGATATGAAGAAATAGAGAAAATCACAAGACCAATAAGTGCAACTTTTCTTCTTCCAATAATATCACTAATTCTTCCCCAAAACATCTGTCCAATTCCCCAGAAAAGAAGATAAATAGAGATTGCAAATTTTGCAACTATATTATCACCTAAAAAAAATGTTTGAATATCATTTAGAGCTGGTAAAAAAAGATCAATCCCCATAGGAAGGAGTGTAAATAAAGGCAGTGCTAAAAATAGTGTTAAAAATATAGATTCACTGCTTTTATGTCGTAAAACTGTATGTATATGTTTCATTTAAATTAATTCCTTTTTTAATAAATAGCTAATGAATACTCTAAACTATGAAGATATTCAGCCATCTCTTTTTTATCTTCATCAAGTGCTTTTTCATAAGCAGTTTTTCTATCTACTGATTTTATATCTATCTTTGATCCATGTTTTACAAGTAGTTTTGCAGCTTGTAGATTATTTGCCCAAACTGCATCATGAAGTGGAGTGTATTTGTTATAAGTTCCTTGAGCATTTACATCAAGTCCAGCTTCTATAAGTAGTTCTACAATTTTCATATTATCTTGGAACATAGCAGCATGAAGTGCTGTTCCACCAAAACTATCTCTTTCATCTGGATTTATCCTATCTTTTAGAATAATTTTAACTGTTTTTATATCTCCATTATAAGCAGCCTTATGAAGCTTATCAGATGAAAAAAGTAAACTAGGTGCTAAGATTGCAAAAACTGTTAAGAATAATAAAATAGCTACTTTTTTTAATTTCATAATTTATTTCCTTTTATATATTTATTTCATATTTTTTAATTTTTAATTCATTGTTTATATTTATTACTTGCCAAGTTATCTTTGCATTTTCAATTTTGATAGATTCTCCCGAGGCTTTAGTAGCCTCAAAATCCATATCTATTTGTATATCTATGAAACTATCTTTTTCTTCAATATTTAGATGTCTAATAATATGCTTTTTTTGTAAAAATACTTTAGATACATTTTCATACCATAAAGAGTATTTTTCAAAACTATCAATAAGCATTTTCCCTTCAATTATTTGAAAATCTTTTTCATAAAAAAAGACTAATAATTCATTTAAACATGCATTAGAATCTAAAAACTCATAATAGTTTTTTACAAAACTATAAATTTTATTATTCATACTATTTTGCTTTTACACTATCTTCATTCATTTTTCTAACATATTTGTTTAGACCATTATCCCAAGAATCATCAAGTAGTTCTTCTTTATACTCTTTTACATTTTGCTCTAATTCTTCATCATTCATAGCTGCTGTTCCATGAACTCTAAATGATCTTGTATATGTCATGCCAGTAAGATTAGCCATTGATTGAAAAGGTGATAAGAGTTCATTCATAGATTTTTTATTCCATCCACCCTCTTGATATGCATAATCAGGAGCACCGACAGTTGTAGCAATTTTAAACTCTTTTCCATTTAATTTATCTCCTGCACTACCATAAGCAAAACCATAAGTTAAAACTTCATCTTGATAAGCTTTAATCATTGCAGGGCTTGAATACCAATACCATGGAAATTGAAATACAACTCTATCATGCGCTAGAAGTAACTTTTGTTCAGTTTCTACATCAAAAGCTTTGATATCACTTCCATATAGTTCTTCTAAATGTCTTATCGTTACATTTTCTAAATCCTTAATACCTTCAACTAATGCTTTGTTGAATTTTGATGCCTCTAAATTTGGGTGACTTAATATTATTAATGTTTTCATTTTTATCCTTTTTATTTAAATTTAACTTTACTTAATCCCGCATTTTGTTTGCTTCCAAACAACAAACCACCATCATTTGTGATATAAAATGTATCTTTTAGATATTTACTTTTTAAGATGGCAGTATTTCCTTCAACTCCACTATTTAGAAGGGTGATTATCTCTTTTTTATTTGTATATTTTAAAATCTCATCATGGTGAGTTGTGATATACCAGTTTCTATTTTCATCAATAAGAAAATCATCTGCTTGAATAGTTTTATTTAGCACCTCATAAGATGTAGCTTTTTTATCTTTTATATCTATCTTTGCCAGAAGTTTTTTTGCTGAATTTGTTAGATAAAGAGTATTTTCATAGATTTGAATACCATTTACACCTGGAAGTCCTGCTCTTTTTGGGTCTGGTTTTAAAATATTATTATCAAACCAAGTCGTAAGCTCTTTTGTTTCAATATCAAATTTGTATATCTTTCCATTCAGAGCATCTGCTATTAAAAACTTTCCATCATCTAAAACTGCCATACCATTTAAAAAAGCTGGAAAATCAAGAGTTTTTAGTAAAGTTAGTTCTCCTTTTGAAGTGACTTTATATAAAGCCATTGAGTTTACAAAACTCTCACCTTTTAAGATAGAGATATGATGAACAGATAAAAGACCAATTCCTTTGTCATCAAATCTTATAGACACAGGGTGACCATCAACTTTAGAAAAAAGAGATGATCCTACACCTTCTTTATATTTGTATAGTGACATTCCTGTATAGTCTGTAGCAATTATCTCTTTGTCATTTAAAAATGTTAGGTTTTCAAAGAAGTGACCTGAAGGTAGAGATATAATTGGCTCTACAACTGGAGAATTTTCTTTTTGTACTTTTATATCTGAACTAGCAAATAGTGATATAAAAGATATGAAAATAACTAAAACTAAACTTTTGATTTTCATATTTATTCCTTTTATTGTTTGTACATACAATTATATAAAGCAAAAAAAAGAGAACCTACTTGTTCTCTAATATTTTATTTGCTTTTGCCATATTAGCAGTTAATTCAACTGCAAAATCTTTTCCTAAAACTTCACAATAAGCATCAAATAACCTTGTCCATGACTCTTTTATTTGAGGAAGTAATTATTCACCTTTTGGTGTAGCTGTGATTGTCATATTTCTTCCAGCTTGCTCTCTTTCTAGATAACCTTTTATAATAAGTTTATCTACGAATCTAGTAACTGTTGAAGGTGCTAGTTTTAAAGCCTCAGCCAACTGCCCTATTCCAATAGATTTTTCCTCAATTACAACCATCATTAAAAATGCATAAGAAGGAGCAAGTCCAGTTGGCATAAAAGCTTCTTCTGTCATTTTATTTATTAATCTACTCATTGTATTTGAAGTAAAATATAAACAACAATCTAAATATTCGTTTGTATTACTACTACAAGTTTCTGCCATAACCACTACCTTTATTGTATATACAAATGTTAGTATATATTTTTTTAAGGCTAGCTTAATATTTGTACATACAAGTATATTATTTTGAATATTTTCTTATTTACTAGAAGATATAAATCTTCTAGTTATTTTAATTTTTGCACCACTTGTAAAGCAACTGCTTTAGCTGAAGCTGGATTTTGTCCTGTTACAAAGTTTTTATCAACTACGATATGTGAATCAAAATCTTTTTTTGCTTGAGAATAGATTGCTCCATCTCTTACTAACTCATCTTCTAAAGAAAATGGTACATGCTTTGTAAATTTAATCGCATCTTCTTCTGTATTTGAAAAACCTGTTATCTTAATACCTTCAATAATTGACTTTCCATTCTCATAATTCACATCAATAAAACCAGAAGGGCCATGGCAAACTGCTGAGATTATATTTTGTTTTTCTGCCATTTTAACTAGTATCTGTTTTAAGTCAGAGTTTTGTGGAAAGTCCCACATAACACCATGTCCACCAACTAAATAAATAATATCAAAGTTCTCTTTTTTAACTTCACTTAATGCTTTTGAGTTATCAAAGATAGCTCTTTTTTCTGGGTTTGTTAAAAATTCTAACGACTCTTTATCTGTATTTTTGATACTTCTTTTATCAATTGGTATATTTTTTGCTACTGGTGAAGCTACTACTATATCAAAGCCAGCTTTTTCAAACTCAATATATGCATGAGTAAATTCTGATAACCAAATTCCTGTTTCTTCACCACTTTTTCCAAGTGTATCATGACTTGTTGCAACCATTAAAACCTTTGGATTTGCCCAAAGTGAAACCATTAATACTGATAATACTAATAAAATTTTTTTCATTTATAATTCCTTTTATTTATTGTTTTTTTCTAAATATTTAACTATCTGTCTATAGTTATGTTTTTTTGCTAAATCTAATGGTGTCATTCCATCCCATGATTTTATACTTGTATCAACACCTGCGTCTATTAAAATCTTTGCTGTTTTTGTATGTCCATGCCAAATTGCATCATGAAGTGGAGTATAACCATTTGTAGGGCCTTGTGTATTTTTGATTTTGTCAAAATCTTTATGGGATACAATCATCTCCATAATCTCTGGGTTTCCTTTGTAGGCTGCTTTATGAGCAACTACTGCTTTCATATACTCACCTTGAGCTGTGATATCTGCTCCCATTTGTACAAGTCTTTTAAACTCATCAATTTTATTTCTAAGTGAAGCCACTAATAATGCTGTATGATAATCAGGACCTTCACCATTTAAGATTCTAAGATTTACATCTTTTGGTAAATTCTTTGGTGTTACACCATCTTTTTCAAACTTTTCTTTTTTATAAGCTTCTCTTTTTTTAAAGTAGTCTTTATAGATTTGAACAATTTCTTTGTCTTTTGATACAAGTTCTTTATATCCTTTTGCAACAACTGGAAAGTCAGCTGCAATTCTTCCATAGTGATCTTTCATAAGTGGATTGATATGTTCTAGTGATAAAAGGTACTTAATCATCTCAGGGTTTTGATACCAAGTTGCTACCATAAGAGGTGTAAAGTTATTACTAGCAGCTCTTAAATTAACAATAGTTTCACCACCATTTTCAATAAGTACTTTCATAACATCTACATTTCCACCTTGTGCTGCAAAGTGCATTACATTTGTTCCCGTGATTGGATCAATAGTAAAAATATTTGCTCCATTTGCTATTAATTCTTTTACTTTTTTTACATCACCATAACCAGCTGCTTTCATAAGTGATGTTAAGTGTGTTTCTTGATTGTTTAAATCTTTTAATTTAGCTTCAAGCTTTGTGATTTTAAATGTTTTTCCATTATGAATAAGATGAACATTTTGGTGTACATACAAATTATATTTAGAACCATTTTTCGCATTTGCTTTCCATTGAACATTATAAGTTACATTCCAACCATTTTTTTGATTTCCTACAACTTCTAAATTTCTAATAGCATGTGTATTTGAAGTAATATTTTTTAATACATTTTCATACCAATTTATAAAATCTTTTTTTGATTTTATTTTTGCATCGGGATAAGACATTTGAACATTATCTGATAAATGGTTTAGGAAAAAACTCATTGGTTTTTGTTGGTCAAAACCTGTAAACCATTTATAAACAAATGATTTAACATCATTTTCATTATAGTTTTGAACTATTGAAATATTCTTTTCTAAGTTATTATCACTTGCATTTAAACTTGAAAACAAAGTCCCAACTACTAATGTAGTTGAAAGTAAAAACTTTCTCATTAATAATCCTTTTCATATCTTAATTTTGTTATGATTTGCAACTATAACATATAAGCAAACCCTTGTGAAGAAGGCACTTTGAAGTATCAAGGTTACCTAAAAGTTTCCTAAGCCATCACATGAGTTTTTCATATAAAAATAAATTTATAAAATTAGGAATCAAATGTATTTATTCAATGAAAAAGAATACAAATGTTCACTCGAAGCTTCAATGGATGTTCTTGGAGGAAAGTGGAGATCATTAATAATTTGGCATCTTTTAGATAAAAAACTAAGATTTTCAGAAATTCAGAAAATTGTTCCAGGTATTAGTAAAAAAGTTTTATCAGAGCACTTAAGAATATTAGAAAAAAATGAATTAGTTATTAGAACAGTATATCCAACAGTTCCACCAAAGGTTGAGTATGAAGCCAGTGAAACAGGTAAATCATTGGCACATATTTTAGATCAATTAGAAGAATGGGGAAGAAAAACTCTTTATGAAAATGACAACCCACCTGAGGTATGTCCCTCAAAAAATAAATAGAAGGCTTTGCCTTCTATTTAATAAATGCTATCTTTTTTATATTTCAATCTGTAATATTTTCACTCACTTTATAAAAATCCTGATAAAATCACAAAAAATTAATTAGGAAATATATAAATGATTTTAGGTAAATGCCCCTATTGTGATGGTTCAGTAATCTCTAGAAAGTTTACAACTCAAGGTAAACAAATCAAACTTTATACTTGTGAAAATGCACAAAAAGAGTATGATGATAGTGAACAGTATGTTTTTACTGCTGAATCTACTTGTACATTTAGAGTTTATTCAAATGCCTTTTTAAAATGGAATAAAAGAAGCTTTAGTGAGTATGAAATGAAAAAACTATTAAATGAAGGACAAACAACAGTTAGACTTCATGGAAGAAAAGGAACTGGTGAATACTATAAATATGTAATAACAGATGAACAATATGGAGTATCAGTACTATGGGATGAAGAAGTAGAAAGGGAAGAAATTTCATAAACTATCAATTTAACTTGTAAAAAATACATTTTATTTCTTTTTTGTCATGCACATATGTTAAAATAATATTATAATGACAAAGGAGTGCATTTTGAAAGTAGAAAAATTTGAAACTGTCAACGTTGATAATTCTATCCTTGAAAAATGGCAAAACCTTCTAGACACTATTGCTAATCTACTAAATGTTCCAACATCTTTAATCATGAGATTAAATCAAGAGTACCTTGAAGTATATGTTAAAAATGAACATGAAAAAAACCCTTATAATATTGGAGATAAAGAAGTTTGCTTTAACTCTGGGTTATATTGTGAAACTGTAATAAAAACTCAAAAACTTTTAAATATTCCAAATGCTCTAAAAGATAAAAAATGGGAAAACAATCCAGATGTAAAACTTAATATGATTAACTACTTAGGTTTCCCTATAAATTTACCTAACGGAAAACCTTTTGGTACTATATGTGTTTTAGATGATAAAGAGCGGCACTATAGTGATGTAGAGATTGATATTTTAAGACAGTTTCGAGATATAGTAGAAGACAATCTAAAAATCATACTACTTAACAATGAAATTAAAAGAAAAGATGATTTACTTATTGCCCAAGCAAAACTTCTTGAGTATGAAAAATCTATCAACAATAGTTTTATAATATCAAGAACAAATAAAAGTGGTGAAATTACTTATGTAAATGATGAGTTTTGTAAAGTTACCGGCTATTCAAAAAAAGAGTTAATTGGTCAAAATCATAGAATTATAAGACATCCCGAACAACCTGACTATATTTATGAGAAATTATGGGAAACCATTCTTGATAGAAAGATGTATAAAAGTACTACAAAAAACCTTACAAAAGATGGTAAAACAATTTATCTAAATACTACAATTACCCCTATTTTAGATATTTATGGTGATATAAAAGAGTTTATTGCATTTAGGTTTGATGTAACAAAAGAGTATGCTTTATACCAAGAAAAGTTTGATCTTCTTCAAGAATCAAGGCATATTATTGACTCTACACAAGAAGCTATTTTAATTTATAAAAATGAACAGTTTGATAAGTGTAATGACTCTGCACTAAAACTTTTTGGACTAACGCAAGAAGAGTTCAAAGCAAAACAATTTTTAGATTTTGTAAGTGCTGACTCATATGAAAAAGTAATTAACTATACAAAACAAAACTATGAAAAGAACTATGAAGTTACTCTAGAAAAAAATGACTCTACTCCCTTCCCTGCACTAATTAAAAATAAAACTTTTAGCTTGACAAAAGAACAAACTAGAATTATTACAATTATTGATTTAACTGATATAAAAAAGAAAGATTCACTACTTATGCAACAAAGTAAAATGGCAGCTATGGGAGATATGATAGGTAATATTGCCCACCAATGGAGACAACCTCTATCTTTGATTACTACTGTTTCAAGTGGACTTAAAATTCATAATGAACTTGGAAAACTTGATAATAAACTCTTTAATGAAAGTCTTGACACTATAAATGATGCAACAAAGCATCTCTCAGAAACAATAGATGATTTTAGAAACTTCTTTAACCCAAAAAAATTAAAAAGTCAGTTTTATATAAAAGACACAATAGATAAAACACTAAAACTTACATCAGCTCAATTTGAGAATCGAGGTATTGAAATAGTTCAAAAGATTGAAGATAAGACACTATTAAACTATGAAAAAGAGTTGATTCAAGTTTTAATAAACATTCTAAACAATGCAAAAGATGCTCTAGTAAATAATAAAGATACAAAACTTATATTTATTAATATCTTTGAGAAAA
>Ga0070724_10001962_pt1 | contig 11816 bp, 10 predicted proteins | sample tdDd001_FD_67278 | JGI IMG/M metagenome (GOLD analysis project Ga0070724, IMG submission 67278) | Marine sediment microbial communities from the Atlantic coast under amendment with organic carbon and nitrate - tdDd00.1 | ecosystem: Environmental > Aquatic > Marine > Coastal > Sediment | place...
AGATGAGATTCAACATTACCACTAGAAGAGTGTTTGATCGCTAGGTCTAACCACTGTTGTGCTTGATTAAAATATCCAGTAATGAGTAGCTCTTGAATACCGTCTTTAGTCGTGCCAAGATCCTCATAAGAAGAGTTTGACATTTGACGATACTTTTCCATGTACTCAATTAGATTTTCAACCGTACTGATAGAAGAGGTCTTTATAGCTAAATCTAACCAGCTTTTTGCTTCATTAAAATATCCAGTAGTGATTAGTTTTTGAATATCTTCTTCAGTGGTGCCAAGATCCTCATAAGAAGAGTTTGACATTTGACGATACTTTTCCATGTACTCAAGATGAAATTCAACAGTACCAATAGAAGAGTACTCTACAGCTAAATCTAACCAACGTTTTGTATTCTCAAAATAAGGGGTAGTATTTGCGATTTTTTCTTGTTGGTATTCAACTTCTGCAATTTTATCAGTAGTAGCGTTATTCTGAAACTCTACCTGTGAAAAAAGAAGGGAAAAAGCTAAAACTACTCCAAGCAGTGTTAGTGCTTTTACTCGATTAAATTTTATCATAATTTTTCTCCAAATATTCCCTGTTGAGGAAGGCGAATTGTAAAATTAGGTGAATCTTTCTTTACAGATTTAATGATAAGCTTACATAAAAGTAATTGTTAAAGTGTATATAAACATATATGTGCATTACCAGTAGTAATGTCAAGTATGAAAAAATTATTACATTGCTAGAAACAAGGTCCAAAACAATTATTATTAGTGGGGATGGAACAATAAATAGAAAAAAGAATATATTAAACCAAAAATAACCCAGTAACTAGTACTGGTTTTTTAGTGGTGGAGGGAGTAGGATTGGTCTTCGCTATAGCTTGACCTAATGTTATTTCAAACCTACGACTTCGGTAACGAGCTCCTATCCCTTTTTACAATAAAATAAAAGCTTCTCAAAAGAGAAGCTTTATTTAATGGTGGAGGGAGTAGGATTCGAACCTACGTAGACAATGTCGGCGGATTTACAGTCCGCTTATTTAAAAAATAAAAGCCTTATTTTCTGCTAATTTTCGGTGTCTTTGTTAGTGTTTTTATTAAAGATGTACAAAAAATGTACAAGCGTGTAGTTTTTTAGCTATATTTTTTTTGTAACTAAAATATTTTTTTGTCCGTACTGTTAAGTATGGTTAAGATTATTTAAACAGAATAAGGAAAAAAGATGAAAAAAATATTGATACTTGGTGTGGCTGTGTTTGGTTTAACTGCATGTGATGGTCATGATCACTCTGAACATGCGCATAGCGAAGAAGAACATATGCAAATGATGAAAGATAAAGAAAATAAACTTAAAGAAACAGAAGTTAAATCTGATTCTGAAGTTTATATCTGCCCAATGCACCCGCATATTAAAGGTGAAAAAGGCGATAACTGCCCAATTTGCGGAATGCATTTAACACCTCAAGAATCAAATGAAGATGAAATGAAAAATCATTCAATGAATAATAGCAAGGCCGATAAAAGCCTTGCTGCTAATATTTCTAAGCAAAGAATTCAAAGTGCTAATATAAAAACAACAACTGTTTTATTTGGAGAAATTCAACAAAGTTTTACAGCTTTTTCTAAAGTAGTTTCTCAAAATAAAATTGTTGAAAGTATTTCTATGCGTGATAATGGCTGGATTGAAAAAATTGCAGATATTGAAGAGTTAGATAAAGTAAAAAAAGGAGACTTTTTATTTGAGTTCTATTCTCCAGAAATTAAATCTGCTCAAATTGATTATGTAATCGCCTTACAGCAACGCAATAAAAGACAAGCAAGTTCATCTAAAATTAGATTACAAAACTTAGGCCTTCAAGCAAAAGCAATTGCGGAGTTAACAATGTCAAAAAAAGTTGTAAATACGACAAAATTTTATGCTCCGATTGACGGTTATATTAAAGAGCTTAACATTAATAAGGGACAATATATCAAGCTTGGTAATAATGCTTTAACTATTCAAGCAGAAGAAGAGCTTTGGGTTGAGTCATTTATTGATAAAGATAAGTTAGATATAGCAAAAAATGCGATTAAAGTAGAGTTTATTGGCAAAGAAGATCGCTTAACTTTAGATTCTATTTTACCAGAGCTAGATATTAAATCTCAAAGCTATATAGCTCGTTTAAAACTAGCTGGTTCTAATCTTAAAAAAGGTAATTCTGTTGACGTTAAGTTTTATTCAAAACCAGTTAAAGGCTTAATCATTCCTAAACAGGCAATATTGAATGATAGTGGTCATAACTATGTGTTTGTTGTTGAAGATAGTAATGTTACAGCAAAAATGATTAAAACAGGAAGTTTTGATGAAAATAATATTGTTATTAATGAAGGTCTAGCAAAAGGCGACAATATTATTATAAATGGGCAGTTTTTAATAGATAGTGAAGCTAAATTACAAAGCTCATTTGGCTCTATGAGTACGCACAATCATTAAAGGGTAGGTTAAATGATAGAAAAAATTATAGATTATAGTATCGATAATAAAATTGTAATATTAATTATTAGTTTATTAGTTGTTATTACAGGAATTTTTGCAGTAAGAAATATCAATTTAGATGCGATCCCTGATTTATCTGAAACTCAGGTAATTATCAGAACTGATTATGCTCAACAAACTCCAATTGTTATAGAAGATCAAGTAACATACCCAATTACAACAGCTATGTTAGGTTTGCCAAATACAAAAGTTGTACGTGGATTTTCTATGTTTGGAACAAGCTTTGTTTATATAGTTTTTGATCAAGGTACTGACCTTTATTGGGCAAGAAGTAGAGTTTTAGAAAAAATTTCAGAACTTGCTGATGATTTGCCTGCAGATGTTAACCCAAGTTTAGGCGTTGATGCTACAGGTGTTGGCTGGGTATTTCAATATGTTTTACAAGATAAAACAGGTAAATATGACCTTGCAGATTTAAGAAGTTTACAAGATTGGTTCGTGAAATTTGAACTAGCAACGGTAAAAGGGGTTGCTGAAATTGCTTCTGTTGGTGGTTTTGTAAAAGAATATCAAGTAGAAATAGAACCAAATAAACTAAGATCCTATAACTTAAAACTTGCTGATATTATAAATGCTGTAAAACAGGTATCATCTGAAACAGGGGGTAGAACTCTAGAAATTGCAGAAGCAGAGTATTTAATCGCAACAAAGGCTTATGCAAAATCAATAGAAGATATAGAGCAGGCAGTTGTAAAAGTTGATGATGGCATCCCGGTATTAATTAAAGATGTAGCAAATGTAATAGAAGCTCCAGCATTTAGAAGAGGAATTGCTGAATATAATGGCCAAGGCGAAGCTGTTGGTGGAATTATTGTTATGCGTGATGGTAATAACGCCCTTGATGTTATTAATAGAGTTAAAGAAAAAATAAAGATAGTAGAACAAGGCTTGCCAGAAGGGGTAGAAATAGTTCCTGTTTATGATAGATCAAACCTAATTAATGCTTCTATTGATAATTTAAAAGAAAAATTGTTAGAAGAAAGTTTAATAGTTCTACTTATAATCTTTTTATTTCTAATGCATGTAAGAAGTGCTTTAGTTGCTATTTTAGTTATTCCAACTGCAATATTAGCTTCATTTGTTGTAATGTACTATCAAGGAATTCAAGCAAATATTATGTCTTTAGGTGGTATTGCTATTGCCATTGGTGCAATGGTAGATGCAAGTATTGTAATGGTTGAAAATGCTCATAAACGCTTAGCGAATAAAACATTAACTAAGGAGCAAGAAAAACAGGAGCTTTCTGCTGCAATTAAACAGGTAGCTTCAGGTATTTTCTTTAGCTTATTAATTATTACTGTTTCATTTATTCCTGTATTTGCATTAACTGGTCAATCAGAAAAGCTATTTACTCCTTTAGCTTATACAAAGACTTATGCAATGGCGTTTGCAGCGATACTTTCTATCACATTGATTCCGGTACTAATGACATTGCTGGTAAAAGGTAAGTTAAAAGATGAAGATAGTATTTTAATTAATCATGCAACAAAAAAAGTTTATGCTCCGCTGTTAAACTTTGCCTTACATAAACCTAAACTAATTTTAGCAAGTGCGGGGTTGATTTTGATGGCAGGGTTTTATCCTGTATCTAAATTAGGTTCTGAATTTATGCCAGATTTAAATGAAGGTAGTTTATTGTATATGCCGATGACTCTACCATCAATTGGTACTAATAAAATCACTGATATTTTGCAGCAAACTAACCAACTTATTAAACAAGTTCCAGAAGTTGAGAGCGTATTTGCAAAAGCAGGCCGAGCAGATACAGCAACAGACCCGGCGCCATTAGCAATGATCGAAACATGGATTGATTTAAAACCAATGGATCAGTGGAGAGCAGGGGTAACAATTGAAGATATTAAGAATGAGCTGGATTCTAAAGTTAAAATACCAGGGTTTGTAAATAGCTGGGGCTATCCGATTAAAATTAGATTAGATATGCTTTCAACCGGTGTTAGAACAGCTCTTGGGGTAAAAATCTCAGGCGATGACTTGACTGTTATTGATAAATTAGCTCAGCAAATAGAAACAACTCTAAAACCATTAGATGGTGTTAAGTCTGTAATAGCAGATAGAACTCAAGGGGCAAATTATATAAATATAATTCCTAATAAAAGAGAGCTAGCTCGTTATGGCCTTTCAATTCAAGACTTTAACAATGTAGTAAAGTTTGCCTTATCAGGAGTTTCAAATTCTCAAGTTGTTGATGGTCGTGAACGCTATAATATAACCGTACGTTACAATAAAAGTAATAGAAAAGATTTAGATGATTTAGCAGATGTATTAGTTGATACAAAAGAAGGAGGTTATATTAAACTTTCTGAAATTGCAGATATCAAAGTTGAGAAGGGTGCTGCGATGATTAAGTCTGAAAATGCAAGGCTTAACGGGTGGGTATTTATTGATTCTAATTCAAATGACATTAATTCTCTAATGAAAGATATTGAAAATACTATTTATGAACAAGTAGATTTTCCTAAAGGATATACAGTAAGCTTTGCCGGTTCATACGAGCAAATGAAAGAAACCAGCCAAAGGTTATCCGTCGCAATTCCTTTAACAATCTTATTAGTTATTTGGCTGCTATACATTCATTTTAGAGACTTTAAGAAATTGGCGATTATTTTAATAAGTTTACCATTTGCTTTACTAGGTGCGTTTTTAGGGTTATTTATTGCGGGGATTAATATATCTGTAGCAACAACAGTTGGTATCATAGCCTTAACCGGGTTAGCAATTGAAACCGCGATTATTATGCTAATGTATATAGATAATCAAATTAAAGAACATCAGCCAAAAACTAAAGAAGATTTTATTAAAGAAGTTAAAAACGGAGCTTTATTAAGATTAAGACCAAAGCTGATGACGTCATTAACTGTTATTATTGGGCTGATTCCTATATTTTTACAACATGGAATAGGTAGTGATGTTATGCAAACTATTGCAATGCCAATGTTAAGTGGCATGCTAAGCGTTATGCTGACAGTTTTATTTGTTATTCCTGTTATTTATATTTTATGGTATGATAAAAACTATGAATAATTGGAATCAGCTTTTAAAGCAATCACAAGATGGCAATAAGAACAGTTATAAGCAATTTTTAACTGAAGTGCAGCCTTTTGTTAAAGCTATTATTTATAAAAATCTTCAAAATCAAGATTTAGTGCAAGATATAATGCAAGAGGTTCTAATAGCAATTCACAATTCCTTAAATACATATGATTCAGAGCGAAGTGCCCATTCTTGGGTTTCTGTTATTGCAAAAAATAAATCTATCGACTATTTAAGAAGCAAATATCATAAACAATCAAGCAATGTATCGCTCGATGATATTAATGTTTTAGAATTAGGTACTGCTGAAGAAGCTACTATAAATTATGATTTAGAAAAAGCAATGATGAAAATTTCAGATAAACAGCAAAAAATACTTAGTAAGATGAAAATAGAAGGCAAAACAGCAAAAGAAACAGCAAAAGAAGTTAAAATGTCTGAATCTGCGGTAAAAACGTCAGCTCATCGAGCTTATAAAATATTAAAAGAGTTTTTGGAGGTATAATTATGAAAACATTAGATGTAAATAACTTAGTTAACTCTTTAGAAAAAGTAAAAGTTATCAACTCACCATTTAAAAGAAGTATAAAATGGTTTGGTATTAGCTTTGTTTTAATGACACTTCTTACTTTCGTTTTATATTGTTTTAAAGAATGTTCAATGAATACTTATCCATTAAGCTTTTACTTTGAAAGTTTAGCGTTAGTTTTAGTATCATACCTTTCAATTTTTGCAGCATTTTTATATTCAAGCCCTGATGAAACTTATCAAAGATATGCAAAAACTCTTTCAATTACAAGCATTGCCATTTGGACTTCTTTATTTGCATATTGTATTTATCATTGTTTAACACAAGGCCATGCAGGACATATCCTACATGAATTATCAAATGCGGTAATTAATATAACAGAGATATTTAATATTCTATTTATCGGTTTATTGCCTACACTTTGGCTAATTTTAATGCTAAAAAAGGCATTCCCAACCAATAAAAGAATAACAGGACTTTTAGTTATTTTAGGTTCTTTAACCTTAGCAATGGTATTCTCTCGCTTTTTAAGCGAAAATATCGAAGCAAGTCATATGTTAGTCTGGAAATACAGCCCCTTATTAATCTTATCAATCATCAGCTTTTTATTAGGCAATAAACTTTTATCAAAATAAAAAAGGTACTTACTAAGCCCATCCACATATGTGGGTGGGCTTAATCGCGATGGTTTTTAATATGTGAGGCAAAAATTTTGGGTTAATTTTTTTGCAAGCTAGGTTAATTTTTTATGCTAAAAATGGCTGTTTTATGCCTTGTATAGCAGAAATTAACCAAAACGCAGGTTAATTTTTAAAACACCACTGGTTAATTTTTTATACAATATATAAAACTAGGTTAATTTTTAGAGGTGTAATTTGGCAGAAATAGTTTCACAAAAAGAATTTGCTACAAGGTTAAATGTGTCTCCTGCGGCTATATCAAAAGCTATAAAACAGGGGCGAATTAAGCCTGCTGCAATGCAAGGTAAAAAACTTATCTATGAAAAAGCTTTAAAGCAATTTAAGGCTAACTTTGATATTTCAAAAAAAAGAAAGCAAAAATCTAAAGAACTTCAAGCACCAGTAGTTAAAAAGAAAATATTAAAAACAGCTCCATTAGTTCCAGATGAAGAAGTATTTGGCGATACTTATGAAGATAGTGATAAAAGCTCTAAAAAGAAAAAGTCTCAATATATTCCTGATAATGATGACCCTGAAAATGAGTTAACAAAACAAAGAACTCGTAAAGAAAAATCTATGGCTGATATGGCAGAGCTTAAAGTTTTAGAATATGAAGGCTCTTTGGTTGATGTTGAAAAAGCAACTTTAGCAATCTTTGAAGTTATGCGAGACCAACGAGATCATTGGTTACGCTTTCCTGATAGAATTGCTGCAAATATGGCAGCTAGATTTGGTATTGATAAAGTTGAATATAAAACAGCTCTTATAGAAGAAGTAAAAAAACATTGTAAAGATGTGGGGGAGCTTAAGTTTGACCTTACCGAATAAATACAAAGAGCTATTTGATTTTGAAAATAGTGAAAAACTAATTAAAGTTATTAATGAGTCTTGGGAACCACCAACAAGCTTAACAGTTAGCCAATGGGCTGATAAGTTTAGGTTTTTATCTGCTGAAACTTCTAATGAATCAGGTTTATGGAGAACAGAAAGAACTCCATACTTAAAAGAAATTATGGATGCTCTTTCAGCTTCTTCAAATTTAACTCATATATCAGTAATGAAAGGAGCTCAACTTGGTTTAACTGAAACTGCTATTAACTGGATTGGCTATATTGTTGATGTAGCTCCGGCAACTAGTCTGTTCTTAATGCCTTCTCAAGGGCTGATTAATTCAGTTAATGAACAGAAGATTGACCCATTGTTTAAATATTGCCCAAGCTTAAAAGAAAAGCTTATTCTAAAAAAAGGTAAAGACAAGGCAGATACTAAACGCTTTAAAGGTGGACGTATATTTTTAAAAACGGCAGGTTCGGCTAAAAACCTTAGCTCAATATCAGCTAAATATATTATGATTGATGAAGCAGACCGTTTACTAGCGAATGTTGAAGGCGAAGGTGATCCAATTGCTCTTGCTGAAACTCGTGCTAGTTCATTCGGTGCTGATAAAAAGATATTTATACCATCAACACCAACCGTTAAAGGCCAGTCTATTATTGAGCGAGAGTTTAAAGCCGGAGACCAACGCTACTTCTTTTTACCATGCCCACATTGCAGCCATAAGCAAACTTTAGAATGGGAAAACTTACAATATTATAAAAATGAACATGATCAAATTATAGATGTTGCTTATAAATGCAGTTCTTGTGGTGGTTTAATTGATGAACAAAAGCACAAAACACAAATGCTAGAGAAAGGGCAATGGATAGCAACAGCAATTCCTAAAAGCTTAACAAGGGCAAGCTTTCATATTAATTCAATGTATGCACCAATAGGATTTTACTCATGGAGCGAAATGGCTGAAGAGTATGAAAAATCAAAAGATGATGAAAATAAGCTAGTTCAATTTTATAACACTAAGCTTGGTTTAACTTATGAACTACAAGGAGACAGTCCACCATGGCGAGTTATTTATGACCAAAGAGAAGACTACAAGCTAAGAGTAGTACCAAAAGATGCTCTATTTTTAACTGCCGGAGTTGATACACAGCCTGACCGTTTAGAGTATTAAATAGTAGCCTGGGGTAAAGATAAACAGAGTTGGTCTATAGATTATGGAATTATTGAAGGCAACCCTGATGAAAAAGAAGTTTGGGACAAGCTAGAAGAAGTCTTGCAAACAGATTTTCAGCATGAGCTAGGCTCAATAATGAATATTGCGATTATGGCAATTGATACAGGTGGTAAAAATACGCAATCAGTTTATAGTTGGTGTTTAACTCAACGAGATGTTGGCTTTGGACGAACTGGGGTTAGTGTTTTTGGTTCAAAAAATGTTATGCCAATTAAAGGTAGCGGCCGCCATACAGATTGGATTCCATCGCCAAACCGAGTAACTGTTAACGGTAAAGTTAATGCCTTGCGATTGTGGACTTTAGGCGTTAATGAGCTTAAGAAAGAAGTATATTCAGCTTTAAAAGTAGAAAAACCAACCGATGGCGAAAACTTTAAGCCAAGAACTTGCCACTTTCCAACTGCTTATGATGAAGAATACTTTAAACAGTTAACATCTGAAAAGCAAGTTTTAGTAAACAGCAGAGACGGTGGAATAAAAATAGCTTGGGTAAAAGACCCATCAGTTCGCAACGAAGCTTTAGATGTGCGAGTATATGCCCGTGCCGCCGCCCATATTATGGGCTTAGATGATCCAAGTAAAAACTGGAAATTCCTAGAAAATAAAGCCAAACAAAAACCATCAATAAGCAACTCAAGCTCTGCCGATAAAAATATACAAGATATTATCAAGCAGAATCAGTTAAATGATAGTTTTATATAAATATTAAATGACCAGTCTAAAATACTGGTCATTTATAAAATTAATCTTCATATTTAATATGATTAATAGCAATAAATATTTTAGTTAGTTTTTGAAATGCTTTTATTAGGTCTGTATTAGGTATTTTTATATTTTGGCTAGCATTATTTGCAATATCTTTTACAAACTGGTAATCCTCGATATACTTACTAGGCATTTCATCTGCAAATACAGGAGAAAGAGTCCATGATGCATAAGAAAAGCCAGAGTATAAGTCATCAGTATCTATTATTGCTTCTAGAGATACTTTAATTTTATTATAAGCACTGAAGTCTTTTTTAAAGTCAATTTTAGTCATTATTATATTCCTTGTTTTTTTGGTTAAGTCTAAGTTACTAAATAATAACATGAAATTATATTATCTCCAAATTGGCTTATAAAAACACCAACAAAATAAATAACATACAATACTCTTATAGAAATTATAGGAGTATTTTTTATGACAGAACTACAGGAAAAAAAGCAAAGACTAGCAAAGTTAGAGGCCGCACATGACTCTATACTGTTTGGTGACCGCCTAACAAAAGGCGATGTGGATGGTGTTGGCAATGCTGAATTTCAAGCCGTTAACCCTAAGCTACTAAAAATAGAAATTAGAGAGCTAAAAGGTGAAATTGCTCGCTTAGAAGGTCGTGCTTTTAGAATTTCAGGCACTCCTACAAATATAGGAGGTTGCAGATAGATGACAAAACATAAAGCAGTATCAGATGAAGGCATTATGCAAGGGTGGCCAACTAATCCACAATCGGCTAATGCTGACTTATTACATGAGCTTAAGTCAATGTATTCTCGCTCTCGAGATTTGCAACGCAATAACGGTATCGCAACTTCAATTATTGAAACTATTATTGATAAAACAATTGGCCCAGGCTTAACTTTAACTCCACAAATAGATGCTAAAACACTAGGTCTTAGTGATGAAGATGCAAAACTATGGAATGAAGAAGTTGAAAGGCAGTGGACATTATTTACAAGATCTAAAGATTTTGATGTATCAGGACGATGTGACTTTGCAGAAGCTTGCCGATTAAAACTAAGAACTATTTTACTTAATGGTGAGTCATTAGCTTTGGTTCATTGGAATAAATCGCCATTAGCTATGTTTAAAACACAAGTGCAGTTAGTAGAAGCTGACCGTTTAAGTACTCCGGCAGATAAAGCAGATAATAAGAGCATTTTAGGTGGAATTGAAGTTGATAATATGAACAGACCAAAGGCTTATTATATTTCTAAAGAATATCCGGGCGATAACTACCTTGGACAATGCTTAAATTATCAAAGACTACCAATTAAAACAGATTTTGGCAGAAAACTAGTAATTCATGTTTATAAGCAAGAACGCATAGACCAAGCACGAGGCAAGCCACTATTAGCACCTGTTTTAGCAATGTTTAAAAAGCTTGATATGTACTCAGATGCTGAATTAACTGCAGCCGTTGTTAGTGCCGTTGTTGCCATGATTGTAACTACAGAAGGTGGAAGTGCAGAAGAAATTGCAAAAAACTTAGGAATTGAAGACCCCACACAGGTTTTAGACTTAAAGAAAAACTGGCCTAGAAACCCTGCAAACGGCAAAATTATTAACTTATTCCCCGGAGAAAAGTTAGAAACATTCACTCCAAACAGACCAAACAGCGTTTATTCTAATTTTGTAGAATCAATTTTAAGAGAAATATGTGTAGCAACAGGTTTACCTTATGAAATGGTGATGAAAGATTTTTCAAAGTGTAATTATTCATCTGCAAGAGCAGCATTGCAAGAAGGTTGGGAGCGAATCCATGCAATAAGAGCTTGGTTTGTACAAGAATGGGTTAAAGAAATTTATTCATTATTTATCGAAGAAATTGCAAACCGAGGTTTAATTAAAGCTCCTAACTTTTATGAAAAGAAAGAAGCTTACCTTAAATTTGCAGTACATGGCCCAACAAAAGGCGTATTAGACCCGGGCAAAGAAGCAAAAGCTGCAACTGAAAGGCTAAATAACGGCACATCAACATATCAAAAAGAATGTGCGATGAATGGCGATAACTTTGAAGATGTTTTTCTACAGCAGAAAAAAGAGCAAGATATAACAGAAGAAAAAGGAATTAAACGTAATACTTTAGTTTCTGTTATTAGTGATGAAGATGAAAACAACGAAGAACCCAAAAAGGAGAAAGTAAATGACTAAAAATCACGGTATACCTTTAATGATGGAAGAGCAAGCGTTTAAAGC
>Ga0070724_10001965_pt1 | contig 11808 bp, 9 predicted proteins | sample tdDd001_FD_67278 | JGI IMG/M metagenome (GOLD analysis project Ga0070724, IMG submission 67278) | Marine sediment microbial communities from the Atlantic coast under amendment with organic carbon and nitrate - tdDd00.1 | ecosystem: Environmental > Aquatic > Marine > Coastal > Sediment | place...
TTTGGTTGCTCTCTTAAATTTTAAAAATACCTCTGAGAGGCAGACTTATCTTGATATGCGTAAAAACCGGAAAAATGCTAAAGTTGAACCCTCCTATATTGCAAATCAAGCTTCTTATATTGAAAAGGAAACCAAAGGTCTTACCAGAGATTTATGCTTGCAATATTTTGCGCTGAATCATTTTGATTCATTTCCTGAATTGGGTGATTGTATTTATAATGAGGTTGTCGATCTTATTCATGATAAGTATATATTAGAGGGTTTCAAATCTCATTTCTCTGAAGCTAAGCTCGAGTTATCATCTAAAGAATCAATCCAGAAATTGAATGAGTTGACTGTGCTCGATTCTGTTGTTCAAAGCAATAAGGGGAAGATTATTTATGTCGACTTTTGGGCCCCTTGGTGTGGTCCATGTATGAGAGAGATACCTCATTCAAAGAGTTTAAAAAATAATTTAAATTCTGATGATGTTCTTTTTGTTTACTTAGCTTGTAAAAGCAAGGAGGAAAATTGGAAAGCAGCTATTTCAAAAGCAAAAATAGAAGGTGTTAATCTACGCCTAAGCTCTGTTGATTATGAGGTTCTTCGAAGAAGATACAAAATCGAAGGTATTCCACATTTCCTTCTATTTGGAAAAGATGGAAAGCTATTAAATAAGCATGCACCACGACCAAGTTCGGATCAAATTCTTACTCGTATAAAAGAGTTGTTGTGATTCGTGAACAATTGAACTTTTGAGATAGGGGAGAGATAAACTTATCTGTAGATTACGATACAAAGCCGACTTTTACGAGTCGGCTTTCTTTCGAGCTTTATTAGAACTAATTTCAATTTCTTATGTAGAGTTTTTCTATTTTACTTGTCTTTATTGTTTTACATCTGGTGGCTATATTGTTTAAAATAAATTATACTTAAATTTAGAATCCTGAATTTATAGGTGCACTAATACTGCCAAATTGTTAGACATAAGAACACTTTTTTGGAAAGATATAAGAGAAATAACATCAATATTGATGTTGCACATACGCAGCTACTATTAGAATTAAGAAAATAACCTCTACTAAATATACAAATGAAGAAAAAATTTCACAATTGGATTGCGGAAACGAAGACTAAAATATCTCGTCCAGATAAATATTCTGGTACTATTACTACGATTTCTAATCACTTCAAAAATTCCATTAACAAGGATGTTGATTTATATGAATTAAATAATGCTAATGAAGTATTAAGTTTAAAAGAAGAATATTTCAGCTATAATGAATTTTTTGAAAAAAATAAAACTGGAAATAGTATGTACAGTCGCTCTCTCGACTTGTATATTGAATTTCTAGAAACCAATTGCCAACAATTTGATAGTACGGAAAAAGAAATAGACCAAATAAAAAATGACAAGACATTAACAGTGCTTGAAAAGGAATCTATTATTCTAAGTCGTGTCGGTCAAGGAAAGTATAGGACAGAATTAATTGAACTTTGGAAAGGCTGCGCAATTTCAAAATATGAGGAAACTAGACTATTAGTAGCTTCACATATCAAACCATGGAAAAAATCAACGAACAAAGAAAAAATCGATAAATATAATGGCTTATTACTCCTGCCTACATTTGATAAACTCTTTGATTTAGGTTTTATATCTTTCGATAACAATGGAAAAATCATTATTTCAGAATCACTAAACAACATAGAACAGCTTAATATTGACACAAACATTGTTATCAATATAAAAAATGAAAACAAGACTTACTTAGAATATCATAGGCAAGAAATACTAAAGAAATAACAGTAGCTAACAAAAGCTAAATTGTCATGGACCTTGACTAGCATTTTACAATACTTTCAGGAACATCTAAAACAAATTGTAATTAAAACATATCAAACTAAACCTTTTCATTACGAAAGTGTTGAAGAGATTTGAGTTTTAATAAATTAATCTATTAAAATACTGAAATGAAGTATCTATTCTTATTATTAGCAGGCTTTTTAATGAGCTCTCAGATCTATAGTCAGAATCTAAAAACCAAAAAGAAAATAAGTCGATTCACCAAAGAGGTTTATCAAATAGACAAGAAGAGCAAGATGAAAAATGGATTTTATTACAAAATCTCTAAAACTTCGAAGGATACTCTGGTGGTTGGTAATTATTTGAATGGCAGAAAGACTGGTTTGTGGACTTATTATAAAATGAATGGTGAAAAATACATTGAGTATAATTACAGTTCTAAAACCATAAACGCTTTATATGGTGAGGCGCATAAATCCGATTCGACCTATATCATTAGGGGAAATGAATTTGTTCTTGATAAAGTTGATAGTCCACAAATTTATTTGGGATTCGAAAACGAAGGTCAAATGAATATCGCTACAAGTATTAAGTTGCCCATCAATATCATGGAGAATAATGTGACTGGCAGAAGTATAGCCACCTTTGTAGTTGATGAGCATGGAAAAATGATAGATCAGAAAATTGAACTTTCTTTAAATAAAGAACTTGACAAGAAGATACTTGATGAGATTAAAAAACTTGAAGACAATTGGATTCCAGCTAAAAAAAATGGTAAAGCCATATCATCAAAAATCATATTTACCCTGAATGTGAACAATAGTTCTCCTAATAAACAAGAAGCCAATCTGAAGAAAGAACTTCCATATATGTGGCAGGCTGAACTTGCATATTCATCGGTAGTAAGAACAAGAAAAGTGATCAGCAGAAGGAGAATGTCATACTAATTTAGCTTCATTCAAGTTATGAAAGCTTTGTTTAGATTTATAGGGCAAAGCCACTATGGCTATAAAGAATAGCCCATGCTCAGTAAGATCTTGGGCTTATTTGAAACCTGACAGGTTAATTTACAAGCTGTAGATAAACCTGTCAGGTTTATTTTTTTTTAAGATGTCACCAAATAAAAAACAGGTTGCGAGATACAGTTATCTCACTGAATTTCCGTATTATTAAGAATAGAATTAATGCCATGGTCCCAAGGCATACATCCCAGGGTAAATAACATTTACAAGATGAAAAAAAAGAATTGGACAATAAAGCTAGGAATCATTTTGATTATTCTCTGTATTCCATTTTTTCTATTACTACCTGTTATTCCATTTCTCGAAATGGAGGCTAAAACCAAAATTACACTCTCAACCATATCTCTGATTATTGGAGAAATCTTGTTTTGGTCTGGAGGCATTCTGGTTGGCAAAGAACTTTTTATAAAATACAAATCCTATTTTAATCCTAAAAATTGGTTCAAAAAGGAAGATAAGAATAAGGAGTCCAGATGATATTTCTATGACATTAGTAAAAGTTTGATAAGGTTAAAAATGGTAGTATGTATCATACCCGTGGACTGTTAGCAAGTTGAAAAAAGACATCAAATCATGTAAATGTCGTGCGAATGTCGTGTAGATGTAGTTGGTTTAAAAGAATGAAAATCTGAATTTTGTTTGAAAACAATAGTTATGACAACAGGACAGCTAATAAAGAAGTTAAGATTAGAAAGAGGACTGACTCAAGAAGCCTTAGCCGATACGACTGAACTTAGTGTTCGAACAATCCAGCGCATTGAGAATGGGGAAGTTGACCCACGTTCCTATACACTTCTAATGATTTCAAAAGCTTTGGATGTCGATTTTAGCATATTCTCCGAAGATGAATCCACAGAAGAAGAAAAAAAAGATCATCTCATTTTGGGATTAGTTCATTTAAGTGGCTTGATTCTGTTATTTATACCTACTATTTTGATTTGGAATACTAAAAAAAATACGGTTAAAGGAATAAGAGATCATTTCAATTATGTAATTGGTTTTCAACTTACGATTTGGTTAGTATTTATTTTACCTGGTCTAGCAATGCATTACTTCCTTAGCATGAATCATTTCATTAATAAGGCAGCTTACTTGATTTTTATTGGTGTTGCTATTTGTGTATTATTTTCGATTATGAATACAATAAGTGTCATTAATAATAAAGCTTATAAACGCTTCAGTTTTATTAATTTTAATAATAAATCGGATTCTAAATAATGTATTTTGCCTAATAATATATAAAATAATAGCCGAGTAAGTCGTAATCCTAATAGCCACCAGGACGAGGGCTGTGTCCTTCTTCAACTTTCTTGTGTTTTGACTGGATAGTATTAAGCAGCCAACAGAAATGAGCTCTTGAGCTTTTGTGAACCTTAACAAAGTGGAACTCGACGAAGTCAATAACCTGACACTACTCATAAAATTTAGTCTTACTAACAAGCTAAATAAAAATCCTTCGTTTGACAATTAATCAGTTGATTGAAAAATAAATACACCCACTTCCAAAAACACTCATGCTTTCGGAGAACGATTCTGTAATTGGATAATAGTTTTGATTTTTTAGCGTAACTTCAGGCAATATTTTTATATAATAGGTCGACGATGAATATAGGAAAGTTAAAAGCTAATAAATTAATATCCCTTAACCGGTATTTTTTCATACCAATCGCACTAATTCTATTCTTTTTAACCTTTTATATCATCTATGATGATATTAAAAGTAATACCATAAATGAGTTTAATAATGAGCAACTAATATTAGCCGAAACAGCTTCTCAGGGAATTACTTCTTTCTTCGATGATTGTCAATCTGAACTTGGATTTTTGGCGAAGTTTAAGGAAATAAAAGATTTCTCGGATGAGAGTAAAACATTAATGGAGGACTATTATGAAACTCATAAAAGTGTGGTTTCAGCTATAACCCGAATAGATACAACAGGTGTCATTTTATACACTTATCCTTATAATCAAGCGGCAATTGGGCAAAATATTTCTTATCAAAATCATGTACAGAAAGTCCTGGATCATGAAAATCCAGTGGTGAGTGATGTGTTTATGTCGGCACAAGGATTTTTAGCAATAGCTTTGCACGTTCCAGTATACAAAAATGAAACTTTTGCAGGAAGTCTTGCCGTTTTAATTCCAATTGATGGCTTGGGAAAGCTGTATCTAGGAAAAATCAAGAACAGAAAAAATGGCCATACATGGTTGCTGAGTGAAAATGGAATTGAGATATATTGTCCAATAAATGGGCACACAGGAAAATCGATTCTCGAAACGACAAATCACGATGCTTCTTCCGCGGAGATACTTGAAGAAATAAAGATTGCTAAAACAGGAACCGGAAAATGTACACATCAGGAGCTCAGTGATAATACAAAGTTATTGGATTTGTATTACGCTTTTTATCGTATTCCTATTGGTAATACGTATTGGACGATTCTGATTTCTTATCAGGAAAAAGATGTGTATATGGCGCTTGCTCAGCTCCGTAACCGTTTAATCTTTGTTTTCTTTTTCTTATTTGTGGCGCTTTCATTTTATTTTTACTCATTGACTAAGGTGAGAAATCTTTTGAGAGAAGAAGCAAAAAGAAAAAAAATTGAAAAATCATTGCTTAAAAGCGAAGAGAAATTTCGTAAACTATTCGATGATCATACAGCTGTAAAACTTCTTATTGAGCCCATTAGCGGTAATATTGTTGATGCGAATAAATCCGCAGCGAACTATTATGGATGGAGCTGTGAAGAATTGATGAATATGAAAATTGGGCAACTCAATGTGCTTTCATCTCAGGAAGTTATGAATAATATTGAACGTGTTTTGTCTGAGGACAAAAATCAGTTTGAATTCAAACATCAACTAAAGGACGGTTCTATTAGAGACGTAGAAGTATTAAGTAGTAAAATTAAGCTTGATAATATCGATTTGTTACATTCAATTATTCATGATATAACTAAGCGAAAAAATGCAGAAGTCTTACTTGAAGAAAAAACAGAAAAAATCGAGTTACAAAACGAAGAGTATCTGCAAATTAATGAAGAGCTGAATCTTACGAATCAAGAATTAATTTTAGCCAAGGATAAAGCTGAAGAAGGTGATCGCCTTAAAACGGCATTTTTGCATAATATTTCGCATGAAATACGAACACCAATGAATGCCATTATCGGCTTTTCTAGTTTAATTAATGACCCCGATTTACTTCCTGAAAAACGCCAGGATTTTACAGATTTAATTGTACAAAGCAGTGAGCAGTTATTGTCGATTATCAACGATATTGTGAACATTGCATCCATTGAGGCTGGACAAGAGAAAGTTCAGGAAAATGAAATTAATATCAATTTAATTTGTAAACTCATAAACGAGCAATTTTTTACAACAGATATTAATCCGAATGTTAGCTTTTGTTTGCAAACCGGTTTATCTGACAATGAAGCATTTATTGTAACTGATTCAACCAAACTAACACAAATATTATCGAATCTTATAGGCAATGCCCTTAAGTTTACCCAAGAAGGTTTTGTTAATTTTGGATACAAATTAAAAAATAATTTGATTGAATTTTATGTTGAAGATTCCGGTATAGGTATTTCTTCAGATATGCACGCCGAAATATTTAAACGCTTTCGTCAGGTTGAAACAGGCACTACACGAACATTTGATGGTTCAGGTTTGGGTTTGTCTATTTCAAAAGCTTATGTCGAAATGCTTGGCGGTAATATTTGGTTAAGTTCCGAAACGGGCAAAGGTTCTGTGTTTTACTTTACTATCCCTTACAAAACGATAAATTCCAAAGCGATACCAAAGCTCCCAGTTGATGAGTCAAATGTCGAGTATACAAAGTCAAAAACGGTTTTAATAGCTGAGGATGAAGATTCCAATTTTATACTCATAAAAAAGTTGTTTGAAGATCTTGAAATTAACACTATTCGTGCTATAAATGGCGTAGAGGCGGTTGCCTTTTGCAAAGAGAACCCAGAGGTAGATTTAATATTGATGGATTTGAGAATGCCAGAAATGGATGGTTTTGAGGCAACAAAGCGCATTAAAGCCTTTAGACCTGATCTGGCTATAATAGCCCAAACTGCATTTGCTACCGATACAGATAAAGACAAAGCTTTAGCCTGTGGTTGTTCCGATTATATTAGTAAACCTTTTAAGAAGGAAGTATTACTATCCAAAGTCAGTGAACAGATCCTTAATTAGTTTCTAGACTAATTATAATTGAATGTATTGATTCGATTTGGGGCATATAAGTCAGGAATTCCTCGTTTAATTTTGTCGTGTAAAAGTAGTCTCAGCATAATGAATAGCCCATTCTCTTGAAGAATTGGGCTTTTCCTTTGACCTATTTCATTAAAAATATAATGAAAATCCATTTGTGAGTCGCGATTAAAAAAAAGAGCAAATGATGAAAGTATATCTCGACTAATTTCCGTATTATTAAGAATTAAAATAAATAGTAAAATCAAAATATGGCTAGATCACATGGAGCAGATACATCGAGTGTTCCCAAAGGCAAAATAAATAAATCAGGAATCAGATCAGCCTTCAGGCTGTATAAGTATATTAAACCTTACAGAGGGCAATACTTTTTAGGAATATTTTTCCTCTTGGGGTCAAGTTTGGCAAGTCTGGCTTTCCCAAAATTATTGGGTGATTTGGTGAACACTGGAAATAGTACCACATTGGGGCAGAGCTTAAATCAAACAGCTATTTTGATTGCTCTGGTTTTAATAGCTCAGGCCACCTTTGCCTATTTTCGTATCGTCCTATTTGTTAATGTTACCGAGAAATCTTTGGCTGCCTTGCGTCAGGCCACCTATCGTCATTTAATAAAATTGCCTTTGCAGTTTTTCGAAAGAAGACGAGTAGGGGAATTGAATAGTAGAATCTCAGCCGATGTTATTTTGCTTCAGGAAACTATGACCAGTACTTTGGCCGATTTTATTCGTCAGATCATTGTTATTACAGGTGGGATTATTCTTTTGGGAATTATATCCATAAAATTGACCGCTTTTATGCTGATTACGCTACCGCCTACTATGGTTGCAGCAAGGTTCTTTGGGAAGTTTATTCGGAAGTTTTCTAAGGATGTACAGACTAAGTTGGCTGATTCTAATACGATTATTGAGGAAACTTTACAAGGAATTCAATCAGTAAAAGCCTTTACAAATGAATCTATTGAAATAGCTCGTTATAAAAAGAAAACCCTTGAAATTGCTGACTTGGGCATGACCAGAGGGAAGTACCGAGGAGCCTTTTCGTCCTTTATTATTCTTGGCTTATTTGGTGCTATTGCCGCTATGGTATGGCAAGGTTCTCGTTTATTACAAGCTGGCGAAATGCAATCGGGTGATTTATTCTCCTTTGTCATATATTCTGTTTTTGTGGGAGGAACCATCAGTGGATTGGCGAATGTGTATACGAGCATTCAGAAATTTATTGGTGCTACCGAAGATCTGTTCAAGATCTATGATGAAGAACCGGAAGATATTCAGGATATCATGGATATTGATCCTAAATATAGGATGGCGGGAGAAATTAGTTTGAGAAATTTGGATTTTGCCTATCCATCAAGATTGGAACAAGGGGTTCTCAACAATATCAATTTGGAGATTGAAAGCAATAAAATGATTGCATTAGTGGGGCATAGTGGAGCAGGAAAAAGTACTTTGGCTTCCCTAATGCTGATGTTGCATCAACCACCCAAGAATAGCTTGTTCTTCGATAATCACGATAGTCATGATTTCCCTTTATCTGCCTTGAGAAGTCAGATTTCCTTAGTACCTCAGGATATTTTCTTATTCGGTGGGACAATAGGTGAGAATATTGCCTATGGTAAGCCTGGCGCAAGTGAAGAGGAAATATACGAAGCTGCGAAAAAGGCCAATGCTTTGGAGTTTATCGAACGCTTTCCCGAAAAGCTCGAAACCATTGTTGGGGAGCGTGGCACCCAGTTATCAGGAGGACAGCGTCAGCGAATCGCCATCGCTCGTGCCATTCTTAAGAATCCCAAAATTCTGATTTTGGATGAAGCTACTTCGTCCTTAGATTCTGAATCGGAGCAGTTGGTTCAGGAAGCACTTGAGAAACTCATGAAAGGGAGAACGTCCATTGTGATTGCACACCGCTTGTCTACCGTTAGAAAGGCTGATGAGATTATCGTCCTGGAACAAGGTGAAATCGTAGAACAGGGTACACACGACACACTGATGGAGATTTCGGATGGTAAATACAACAAGCTGATTCAACTGCAATATGCCACTTAAGAGAGCAAACTTAGAACTAAAAAGTAATATGGAACAGCTTGTCAGGTGCCACTTGCGGATGCATATATAGATAAAGCCATTGACAAGGGACAAATTGGGAAAAAACGTAAAACAGCACGATGTTAAAAGAGAGAGATTATAGAAATATAGACTATCTGCGTTTTGGAAATGAACGACAAGTTTTGGCATACAAAGAATTGATAGAATTAAATATTTTTGAGCGATTAAAGAAATTTAATCCAATTCTGGCTGGAACTATTCCCATTGAAATTGATTTGCCAGATAGTGATTTAGATATAATTTGTGAATGTGATAATCAGGCTGAGCTTTCAAAAATTCTAATAAAGTATTTTTCAGGAGAAAAGGCTTTTGAGTTAAAATTATACGAGAGAAATGGAATTGATACAATACGTGTCCGTTTTAATACTGAGAATTTTATGGTTGAAATTTTTGGGCAAAATATCCCAACTCAGGAACAAAATGCTTATCGTCACATGCTTATTGAAGATAAAATCATACGTGAAAAAGGGCTGGAATTTAAATCAAAAATTATTGAACTTAAATCCAAGGGTTTCAAAACAGAGCCTGCCTTTGCAATTTTATTAGGCTTAAAAGGAAATCCCTATGAGGAGTTGTTGAAGATTAAAATTGACTAAGAATTGTATGCAAAAAGGCTATTTTGAGTTTGCACTATAAAGCCAAAAGATAGTTCATATTAGTTTTCTGATATAATCTTCTATTCGTTTTCAGATCCAGATATAAAAAAAAGGCTTGTCACAATCGACAAGCCTCTTTCTGTATGTTAACTTATACTTAAGCTCTGATTTTATCAAAAAGAACATTGCTTTCAAGCTTCTCGTATTGATTAAGCTTTTGATTGAATGCTCTTAAAGAATCATAAACCAAATTGTAAGTTCTGCAAGAACCTTCGGGTGCTGTATATTTATGGGTAAGTTCTGAGATATTTTCAAGAACACTTTCAAAAGCCAGATGATTTCCAACTAATGATGAAATCTCAAACTCTAGAATATTGGCATCAGTCTTAATATCATCAAGTAAATTAAATACAGTTTCTTCTTTTTTGAAATGCTCATTAAGTTCAGTTACCAATTGTAAAAAGAGATTACGAACCGCTGGTAGGTGCGGATGAGATTCACCATGCACTCGTACCACCTTATCGATATGAGGCATCAATTCCTTAATATCAGCATCAATTTTCTGATGGTAATTTGTCTTGGTATATGTAATCAGCTTGGCTAAATCCCAGCTTTTATAAGTTTCTTCAGTTTCAATTTTTGCCTCAGGTGCCTGGTAAGAAAATTCCATATATTTCGTTTTAGTTGTTTGGTAAATTCAGAGAATAAGATTTGCACATCTCTTTCTCTAATATTCAGCAAAGCTAAAATTATTATTCTATAATTCATATGACTTTAAGTATTAAAGTCAAGAGGAGAAAAAATATATGAATGATCTAGACCTCTCTGATAACAGGACTTATGTGGCTTCGTACATCAAATATTAATTCATTATTGAGGACGTGTTAAAAAATGCAAAACACTAATAACAAAGAGGTTGTTCTTTTGTTAAATCAGCTTAGATGAGTTTCCTTTGCAGGCTTTAAAAAAAAAAGAAAGTTTTTTAGAAAAAATAATAAATATCTAGTAGGGTTAAAATGAACCTGGCTGTTATACATGCAGAAAAGAAAGTTTAGGTTGAATTCTGATCTCATCAGAGTAGTGGCCTTATGTCTCTAATGTCCTGTAATCCAAAGTTTAAGGTTTGCTTTGTTCTTAGGGAGATGGCAATTAATGTAAGTGTATGCCATATTGGATTATGCTATAGTAAAATTGAAAATAAAATAGAGAATATGAGAGTGAAATTGATGTTTGTGGGGTTGATCATTGCAAGTATAGCTTTGGTCATGTCTTGTAGTAAGGATGAAACAAATTCTGAACCTGATCTTAAATTGAGTCTATCTCAATTTGATGTTTCCATAAAAGGGGTCGGTTACAATTTTGCTGAAATTCATTGGACTCCATCGCTTATTTCGGATAAATCGAAGGTTGTTTACGATGTGTATTTGAATGATGAACTGAAAGGGAAGGACATTGACGTTTTGAAGTATCGATTTGAGAAACTGGAAGCCCTTACAACTTATAATTTAGAAGTTGTAGCAAAGAGTACTTATGAGACTCAAATCAATGCATCCTGTTCTTTATCGACTATTGATACACCTAGTCCTGCTGCTCTTAGTTTGAAAAAGGATGATTTGTCTACAGATCAAATAAAGGTGTCTTGGGTGAATTCTGATCCAACTCAAAGTTTGTCATATGCTATCTATTTGGATGATGTGCTTAAGGCAGAAAATCTGAATGTTAATGCATATACTTTTACCGAATTGCTAGGGAACCAATTATATCGCATTAAGCTGATTGCTAAAAATGAGTTTGATAAAACAGTGGAAAGTACTTTGGAATTGACGACTCTTGATTATGCTGAGCCCTGTGATTTTACACTTTCGGTGGAAAGTGTGACAACTGATGGCGCAAAGATTATTTGGAGCGGGTCTGAATCTGAAGAATTGATTTACCGGGTTTTATTAGACGGTGCTGAGCAAGCTAAGGAACTAAAGGTTTTGGAATATGAATTCAAGACTTTGAGTCTCAATACACAATATGTCGCTGTTGTAGAAGCGACGAATGAGCATGGTAAAACAAAGAGGAAACTAATT
>Ga0070724_10001966_pt1 | contig 11799 bp, 4 predicted proteins | sample tdDd001_FD_67278 | JGI IMG/M metagenome (GOLD analysis project Ga0070724, IMG submission 67278) | Marine sediment microbial communities from the Atlantic coast under amendment with organic carbon and nitrate - tdDd00.1 | ecosystem: Environmental > Aquatic > Marine > Coastal > Sediment | place...
TCAGGAACAGATTAAAGAGGTGGTTGCATATGCTAAGGAGCGCTTTGTAAATATCATTCCAGAGATTGAAATGCCTGGACATGCAACTGCTGCACTTGCTTCGTATCCGCATTTGGGGTGTAAAGGAAAAGATTACAAAGTACAGGAAATTTGGGGTATCTTCCACACCATCTATTGTGCTGGTAAAGAATCTACATTTGAATTTCTGAAAGATGTAATTGATGAGGTTGTTGAATTGTTCCCATCGAAATATATTCATATTGGAGGAGATGAAGCATGGAAAGATCACTGGAAAGAATGTCCGCTTTGTAAGAAGAGAATGGAAGAGGAAGGTTTGAAAGATTACCATGAGTTACAATCTTACTTTATCCAAAGAATGGAAAAATACATCAATTCTAAAGGAAAACAGATTATTGGTTGGGACGAGATTTTGGAAGGAGGATTGGCACCTAACGCAACTGTAATGTCATGGAGAGGAATGAAAGGTGGCATTGCCGCAGCCAATATGGATCATGATGTGATTATGACACCGGTTGATCCTTGTTATTTTGATTTCTATCAAGGGAATAAGAAAGAAGAGCCATTGGCAATTGCAGGACCAAATTCACTGGATGAAGTTTACCAATTTAATCCTATTCCAAAAGAGTTGCCTAAAGAAAAACATCACTTTATTTTGGGTGCACAGGCAAATCTTTGGTCTGAATACATTAAGATCGAGGATCATATGGAATACATGACCTATCCAAGAGCATGCGCACTGTCTGAAGTATTGTGGAGTTCTGAAAAGAGACAAACATTCGATGAGTTTAAAAAGCGTATGAAAAAACATTATGGTCTTTTGGACGAGATGGATGTGAATTATTTTGATAAAGAAAAATAAAGATTTTACTAAAATGAAGTAGGAAGCTAACAGTGTATGACATTGAATCCTGCTATCAAATTCAATTATATGAATAATTTTACAAAGGCTGTTGGTTTGGCATGTGGAATCACAAGTTTGTTTGGAGTACAATCTTGCCAACCAGAGCAAAAGCAAGCAGATAAACCCAATATCATTTACATTTTGGCTGATGATTTGGGATATGGCGATCTTTCTTGTTTGAATAAAGAGAGCAAAATTCAAACTCCAAATTTGGATGCTTTGGCGAATCAGTCGGTTGTATTCACTGATGCACATACAAGTTCGGCTGTATGTACTCCAACACGTTATGGAATTCTTACAGGGCGATACAATTGGAGAACGAAATTAAAATCATGGGTTTTGGAAGGATATAGCCCTGAGTTAATTCCATCTGATCGTTCTACATTGGCAAGTATGGCTAAGGAACAGAACTACGAAACAGCTTGTATTGGGAAATGGCACCTTGGATGGGAATGGGCAAATATTGAATCAGGTAAAGATAGTGTAGATTTTAGCCAAAAGATCAAAAATGGACCTACTTCAAATGGATTTGACTATTTTTATGGGTTTAGTGGCTCCTTGGATATGCCCCCATATGTATGGGTTGAAAATGATCAACCAACGATGGTTCCTACTAAAGTTGTAGATTGTGGAGAGGAAAGATATGGATGGTTCCGGGATGGTGTGTGTGCGGAAGATTTTAATCATGAGCAAGCGTTACCGCAGTTAGCAAAAAGGGCTTCGAACTACATTAAGGACAAAGCCAAAAATGAAAAACCATTTTTCCTTTATTTTCCGCTACCAGCTCCTCACCTGCCTATATTGCCAACAGATGAATTCAAAGGTAAAAGCGGATTAGATAGTCCATATGCTGACTTTGTGATTATGGTGGACTGGGTTGTAGGTGAAGTAACTAAAACTCTGAAAGAACACGGGATTGAAGACAATACATTAATCGTATTTACTAGCGATAATGGGTGTTCACCTGCTGTAAACTATAAACAGCTTTTAAGTAAAGGTCACAATCCAAGTTACAAATTTAGAGGTACTAAGGCAGACATATTTGAAGGTGGACATCGCGTTCCATTTTTTATTAGTTGGCCAAATAAGATTCAACCAAAAGAGAGCCAGGCATTAATTTCAACTACAGATTTTTATGCTACACTTGCAGATATTTTAAATATTCCACTGAAGGAGAATGAAGGAGAAGATTCCTTTAGTATGCTAAAAGTATTAGGTTTGGATTCGGATTTACCACAAAGAAAAAGTACGGTAATGCACTCCGGGAGAGGTCAGTTTGCATATAGAAAAGGAGATTGGAAAGTCTGCTTTTGTCCTGGTTCTGGAGGTTGGTCTTATCCAGATCCTGGAAAAGATAAAGAAGTAATTCTTCAAATGCCTAAGGTACAATTGTACAATTTAAAAAATGATATCGCTGAGAAGGAAAACCTTCATGAATCTTATCCTGAGATGATTACAGAGCTAAAAGAAGAGTTGTCTGAAATTATTCTATCTGGTCGAAGCACTAAAGGAATACCTCAGAAAAATGATGGTCCCGAGTATTGGGAACAATTAAAATTTTTGAAAGAAAACAAATAGATATACTATGAAAGGAAGAATTTTTGCGCTGTTGATATTGGCAGCGAGTATTTTTGCAGGATGCGGGAAAAAGGCGAGTAAGCCGGAAGCTTGTCTTCCTGTTCCAACTCAAAAACAGTTGGATTGGCACGAAATGGAATTTTATGCATTTGTGCATTTTACAACTAATACCTTTACCAATAAGGAATGGGGATTTGGGGATGAATCTCCTGAAGTTTTCAACCCAACGGAATTTGATGCTCGTCAGTGGGCAAGAGTTGCAAAAGAGGCTGGAATGAAAGGGATCATTTTAACTGCAAAGCACCACGATGGTTTTTGCTTGTGGCCAACCAAATACAATGAACACAACCTTACAAAATCGCCTTGGAAAGATGGAAAAGGTGATGTTGTAAAGGAGGTTTCAGAAGCATGTAAGGAATATGGTTTAAAGTTTGGTCTTTATCTTTCTCCATGGGATAGAAATCATGCTGAATATGGTCGCGAAGGATATGTTACTTATTTCAGAAATCAGTTGGAAGAATTGTTGACCAATTATGGTGATGTTTTTGAAATGTGGTTTGATGGAGCCAATGGTGGAAGCGGATATTACGGAGGAGCGAATGAAAATCGTAAAATCAATACTTTAACCTATTACAATTGGGATGAAACGTACAAATTGATTCGTAAAATCTCACCTAAAACACTGGTGTGGGGAATCGGACCTGCAGAATCACGTTGGATTGGTAATGAGCGCGGAATAGCTAACCCTACAAACTGGTCTATGTTGCGTCAGAAAGATGATTTGGCTGGCAAAGTGCGTAATAAAGAGTATATGTCAGGTCATATTGATGGTGAAAAATGGGTTCCAGGTGAGGCTGATGTTTCGATTCGTCCAGGTTGGTTCTATCACAAGAGCGAAGACGATAAAGTAAGATCATTGGAAGATATGGTGGATATTTACTATACTTCGGTAGGGCGAAATGCCAACTTGTTGTTGAACTTGCCTGTTGATAGAAGGGGTCTGGTTCATGAAAATGATGAAGCTCGTTTGAAGGAATTAGTGGATGTCTTGAAAGCAGATTTTAAAGAAAATATTCTTAAGAATGCTGAAATAACTGCATCGAACGAGAGAGGAAATGATTCGGATTACAAAGCAGAAAATGTAAATGATGGCGATAAGGAAACTTATTGGGCTACCGATGATGCGGTGAAGGCAGCGAGCCTTACTTTGGAATTTGATGAGGCTAAAGATGTAAATCGTTTATTGCTTCAGGAGTACATCACATTGGGACAAAGAGTGAAAGAATTTACTGTTGAAGCTAAAGTTGATGGAAACTGGGTAGAAGTTGCCAGCGAAACTACCATAGGTTACAAAAGAATTCTTCGATTCAAGAAGGTAAACGCAACCGCATTACGAGTTAATATTATCGATTCAAGAGCATGTCCTTTGATTTCAAATGTGGAAGCATTTAATGCTCCAGCTTTTATCCGTTCTCCAAAAATTAAAAGAAATAGTGAAGGTACAGTGTTACTTGAAGCCAATCATGATGTTGAAATTTACTATACAGTAGATGGTAGCAAGCCATCGAAGCAGTCAACAAAATACAATGGAGAATTTAGCTTTACTGATGCTGGTGTAATCAAAGCTATTTCGTACAATAAGGATGCAGACAAGTATAGCCAGGAGATGTTAATGAAATGTTCAAAAACAAAATCTAGCTGGAAGGTATTGTCGGTGTCTAATGGTCCTATGAAAAAGGCATATAAAATTATTGATGGAGATCCACAAAATATTTTTAATTCTGATAATGAAGAAGTGTTTAAGCCTGTTGTGGTGAAAATTGATATGGGAGAAACTCAAAAAATAAAGGGTTTTTCGTATATGCCACGTCAGAAGGGACACAGCTTGAATCTGATTGCTAACTACGATTTCTATACCAGTTTAGATCAGAAGAATTGGAAGAAAGTTTCATCAGGAGAGTTCTCAAATATCAAGAACAATCCTATTCAGCAATTCAAATATTTTAATTCAACCAAAGCCAGGTACCTAAAGTTTGTTGCTAAGACTACAGCCGATGGAACCAAGCGAATTTCAATCGGTGAGTTAGATGTAATTAACTAAGAGATTATATCTAAAATAAACTAACAAGTTTTAAGACGAAATAAATTATCCAGTGAGGCAAGCTTCACTGGATTTTTTATGAGATTTAGTTTGATGATAAAGTGGAAAATTATTGGTTGGGTGTTTTTGTTAGAAACAGATATAAAAATAGATGTTTAAAGCATTTTCCTGATCGTCACAATTCTTAATCTTTGTCGATATTAATGATAGTTAGAATGTCTTGAATCATAAGTTTCTTAATAAGGATATTGAAACAATTATACAAATGAAGAATTACAAAAATATGATGGAAAGAATTGGAAAATGGAGATTGCTGGTTATTCTCTTATTTGTTGTCAGCTTACAAGGTTTTGCACAGGATAGTAATGGAAAAAACGATAAGAACAGGAAAGCCAAATATATTTTTTATTTCATTGGTGATGGGATGGGCTTGTCACAAGCGAATGTGGCGGAAGCGTATTTGGGTGCTCTAGAGAACAATAATAATGGAATAAAAAAATTAAGTTTTAGTAAACTACCTCATGCTGGATTTTTTACAACCAATGCAACCAATAGATTTATTACAGGATCAGCAGCGGCAGGTACTGCATTGGCAACAGGATATAAAACAAGTCTGAATACCATTGCCATGGATGCAGCCAAGCAAAAACCTCTTAAAACGGTGGCTGAAATCGCAAGGGATAAGAATTATAAGGTAGGAATTGTAAGTTCTGTTTCGTTAAACCATGCTACGCCTGCTTGTTTTTACGCACATCAGCCAACACGAAATTATTTTTATAAAATTGGATTGGATCTAGGGAAAAGTAATTTCAATTATTTTGCTGGTGGTGGATTCCGAAATCCGGAAGGAGACGGAAAAGTAGATGATAAAAATACCATGGCAAACATGGGAATGGCATCTGGTGGGAAATTGAAAAGTAAGGAAACACATCTTTATGATGTAGTGAAATCGCATGGATATCAATTAATAAACACATGTAAAAAGTTTAGTCATCTGAAGAATGGTGACGATAAAATTATAGCCATCACTCCCCGTATGGCTAGAGGAGAATCTCTGCCTTATGGCATAGATCAAAATCATGAAAATGATATTTCTTTAGCTGAGTTCACTAAAAAGGGAATTGAATTGCTGGATAATTCCAATGGTTTTTTTATGATGATTGAAGGTGGAAAAATTGATTGGGCATGTCACGCAAATGATGCTGCAACTGTGATTCATGAAGTGTTGGAATTTGACAAATCAGTACAAGTAGCTCTTGATTTTTATAACAAACATCCAGAGGAAACTTTGATTATTGTTACTGCCGATCATGAAACTGGTGGTATGGGCTTAGGATTCTCAGGCAAACATTATGAATCTGAATTGTCTTTATTGCAACATCAGAATATTTCCTATGAGATGTTTGAGGCAAGGTTAAAGCAGTACAAAAAGAAGCATAAAGGAAATTATAAAGTTGAGGATGCTTTAGCTATGGTAAAGAAACATTTCGGTTTAGGTGATGAAAGCAAAGGGCTTGCTTTAGCTGATTTTGAAGAGGAACAATTAAAAGAAGCTTTTGAAAAAAGTTTGATTTACGAGAAAAAAATGAAATATAACGATCAATTTTATTTATTGTATGGAAGTTACGATCCTTTAACGGTTACTGCTTGTCATTTAATATCACAAAAAGCAGGGATCGGATGGACTACATTTTCTCATACAGCAAGTCCAATTCCGGTTCGGGCTATTGGAATAGGAGGAGAACAATTTTCTGGTTTCTTTGATAATGCTGAAATGGGAAGCAAAGTTATTAATATACTAGATTAAGAATTACATGATAGAAGGCTGTTCTTAGACAGTCTTTTTTTATTGATTTTTGTTGAATATCTTCGACCAATATGATGTAAACCTTGAAAGAAAATAGAATTGTATGATAGCCAGATATGTCCTTTTGTTTTTATTTTTGAATGTAAGCCTTGTAACTGTAGGGAAGCAATCGGTCTATATAAAGATATATACGGTAAAAGATGGTTTGAATAATAGCAATGTCTATGATATTTTGGAGGATAAGAATGGTTTTCTTTGGATGCTTAGTTTACCGGGAAATTTAAATAGGTTTGATGGATTTCAATTTAAAAATTTTGATTTAAGACTTGGAGGAAAATCAGTATCACAGCATATAAGGCATATGGTAACAGATTCAATGGGAAGAATCTGGATTGCTAAGGATGACGAATTGATTTGTTATGATGAGAACCAAAATTTAAGTACTAATCGTTGGAATGATGTTATAAAAGGTTCAAACTATTTTATCTTTCCCAATTACATAAGCCTTGATAAGAACAGAATTTGGTGTGGAGGTCATGGAGGCGTATTCCGGTACAATCTGAATCAGAATAAACTGACCCATTTTCCTCTTACAGAACTTGGTATTTCGAAATCGGTTAAATTTGTGGAAGCATTTAACTCCTCTGCTATTTGGATTGGTACTAATGATGGAATTGCCTTGGTAGCACACAAAGATAAGGAGTTAATACCTATTGAATATATCGAAGTGCCGAATGATGAGTTTAGATACTATAAAGATAAAAAAGAGCAGGTTTGGAGTATAAGCAATCAAAAATTAACATGCTATTCATATGTGGAAGGTGCTGGTGTACAGCAGATTTATAGCATGAGTCAGGAGGAAGCCATAAAACTTAGTGGTAAAGATTTGGAGTTTAAGTCGATTATTCAGATTTCTGATGAGCAATATTGGTTAGGGACTGCAAGAGGAATCTACATTTATGAACCTGGGACTAAAAAGTTAGAACAATTACAATTCTTCGATATTGATAATAATAATCTTGTTTTGGCAGAAAACTTAATCCGAGGCTTTTATCAGGACAGGGAAGGAAATATTTGGATACGTGCAAAAAATAAAGGGGTTGCAAAATACAATCCCCATAACCAATTCATAAAAAAACATCTGAGAAGCGGAAAAGATATTAGAGCCATTTGCGAGGATAAAGAGGGCAATGTTTGGCTGGGGTTTGCCTTTCGCGGCTTAGAAATTATTGATTATAAAACCGACAAATCAGAAAACATTAGGGTTAAAGGCAACGATTGGGAGCAAAAATCGCTTGATCATATTCGGGAAATATATCAGGATAAGGACAATCAAATTTGGATTGGAAGCCTGGAAGGTTTAAGAAAGGTAAAAAAGAATGGAGGGCGATACTCCTTTGAGGTATACAAAAATGTAAATGGACATTTTTTAGGAGGCATTTATGCCATGTTACACGATTCAAAAAATCGTTTATGGATTGGAACTACTCAAGGTTTGTTTAAATGTGATGATGGTTTGGAAAGTTTACAAGCAGTTTCTCCTTGGGACATAGATGAGGATAATAAATTCATGGTTCGTTGTATTAGTGAAGATCACGACGGTACCATTTGGGTAGGTACTGAAGCAAATGGTATTTTTCATTTCGATAAGGATACAGTGCATACTTACAATAGCCAATCAGGCTTAAAAAGTCATAAAATATTTGCTTTGCATATCGATTCAAAAAAAACAGTTTGGATTGCCAGTTTAAATGGGCTGAGTTATAAATTACATGGATCAAAACAGTTTCAAGCTTATGAAAATGAGCACTTGCAAACTAGTCGAATAATATATAGCATTCAGGAAGATAATAATCGAAACCTCTGGTTAAGTAGTTCACAGGGTATAATTAGTATTGATCTAAAAAATAATCATTTAAAAAATTACCTTACCGGATTTGAGTTTTCAGATGATGCCTGGTTTAAAAATGACGAAGGAGAAATTTTTATGGGAGGTACACCTGGTTTTGTCAGTTTTAATCCTGACGAAAAAGTTCTGAATCCGCATCAACCTAAATTGGTTTTTAATGGATTGCGTATTAACAATCAGTTTGTGAATATGGGAGATTCTATTAATGAACGTATTTTGCTTACTCAGAATTTATCAGACCTGGATAGTTTGCACTTAAAGCATAACGAGAACTTTTTCACCATTGATTTACTTGGAATTTCATTGTCAAATGTGAAGCAAATAAGGTACCAGTATCGTTTAAAGAACTTTGAGAACAATTGGGTAAAAACTACAAGTAATGATCGAAAAGCCATCTATACGAATGTTCCTCATGGGGAATATACTTTAGAATTTAAAGCATGCAATGAGGATGGGGTTTGGAGTGATATAAAGGAACTAGAAATCATTATTCAGCCGGCTTTTTATCAAACCCAATGGTTCAAGTTTCTACTGATTTTAACAATTGTTTTGTTGATTGTAACAATAGTGTGGTTACGAATTAGGAGTTTACATCAACAAAAAATACATTTAGAAGAAGAGGTTGCAGAAAAGACTCAGTCTTTGCAGAAGCAAAATAAAGCCATAGAAAAACAAAATAGGGAAATTATAGAACAACGAGATCAATTGGTAGAGTTAACAGGGATAATTCGCAAGGCGGATGAACAAAAGATGAAGTTTTTTACCAATATTTCTCATGAAATTCGCACTCCACTTACTCTGATTTCTGGTCCTGCGGATCATCTGATTGAAATCAGTAAGAAAGATGACCCTAGATACAAAGGATTGAAGAGTATACAGCGAAATTCAAATTTAATTTTGAAGCTGATTTCACAATTACTTGATATCAGTAAAATTGATTCAGGTTATATGGATGTGAAACCTGTCACAAAGGATTTATCTGAACTGGTGAATGAAATATACGATAGCTTTGTGGCGAATGCTCAAAATAAGACGATGCAGATTGAAATTGTTCCTGGAAACTACACCTGTAATTTCGATGTGGATATGGTTCATAAAATATTGAATAACTTATTGAGCAATGCAATGAAATTTGCCCCAGAAAAGGGAGAAGTGAGTTTGAAAATGGAAAATACGGGAGAGAATATTCGTATTTCGGTACTGGATAATGGACCAGGAATTCCAAAAGAAGAGCAATCAAAAATATTCAAGAGATTTTATCAATCAGCAGGTAAGGAAAGGAAGGTTGGGAGTGGAATCGGACTTGCCTTGTCGCGTGAATTGGCACTGTTGCATGGAGGTGATATTAAGCTACATTCGGAATATGGAAATGGAAGTTGTTTCGAATTGATATTACCTTATAGGGAGGAGGAGATAGAAATTGTTGAGCTAATAAAGGAACAGGTTGATAATCAACCGTTAAATAATGTTTCTAAGGATTTATCGGTGCTGGTGATTGAAGATCATGAAGATTTGCGTTCGTTTATAATAGATGGAATTGAAGCGGAAACTATTTGGCAAGCCAAAAATGGCGAAGAAGGTTTTCAACGGGCTATTGAAAATTCACCAGATATTATCATTTCAGATGTTCTTATGCCAAAAATGAATGGATTTGAATTTTGTAAGAAAATAAAGGAAGATAATCGAACCAATCATATTCCTGTGATATTACTGACAGCTTTAGGTGCCGATGAACATCAGCAGATTGGAATAGATATGGGAGCTGATGATTACATTATTAAGCCATTCAATTATAGAGTTTTATCGGGTAAGATTCAGAATGTTATTCGCTCCAGAAATCGGTTAAAAGAATTGTTGCAAACGGGTAAAGAGGAGTTGAATGAGTATGAGACCTGGAAGCAAAAGATGCCTTTATTTATGAAAGCTTTATTGGATGTAATTGAAGAAAATCTTGCTGAATCGAAATTTGGGGTTGTAGAATTGGCTGAAAGAATGAACATGAGTCGAACTACATTGTATAGAAAATTAAAAAATATTACCGATAAAACTGCTGTTGAATTTATTCGTGAGGTAAGAATTAGAAAAGCATTAGAACTTTTGCACAAGGATCCAACTATAAATATTTCAGAATTATCGATTATGGTTGGAATTGAAAATGCTGATTATTTTAGAAAATGTTTTAAGCAACAGTTTGGAAAAACACCAAAGGAAATGGTTTCCACTTTTAATTCCTGATTTTTCTAATAACTCACTCGATTTGACGCTGAATAAGCCATAAATTAATGAGTTGTAACATTTGTGGTGTTTTTTTGATACATTCATAGGGGATGAAATAATGTGTGTTGCTCTATCTTGAGCATGGATTTTAATACATATAATAACATCAACTTATGAAGAAGATTTTAATTCTTACTTTTTGTTTGCTTAGTCTGGCTGGCTTTGCCGAAAAAAAGAAAAAAGCTTATAAACCAGATGTCAAAGGTCGCACACAAATTGTGGAAGAGTCGCGAATGAATTTGGATTTGCGTGATTACTGGAGAAGTAATGTTTCGATAAAAGATGGAACTTTTACGACCAATAAAAAAGAGAAGGCATCCCATGTGCCAGGATTAATTGAGTATCGTTTTCAGGCATCCACTTCCGGAATTTACACATTAGAAATCGAAACTGATTTTGCCCAAGCAGATCTAATGCATGTTACTTTAGACGGAAATGCAATTGGGGAGATTGCTAAAGATCAAAACAAGTTTAAATCGCTTAAAATCAAAAAAGGGATTCATTACCTTCGATTTACTTCTCCCAAGGTGTATTCAAAAATTCCGAAAATCGAGACGGTAACTTTTGAATTGAAAAAGGAAAAAGAAATTGCAGAAGTTCCTCTTAAAAAGATTTCTCAACCTAAGGTTATTGAGCCAGGTTGGGATAAAACCGTTAGCAGAAAAATCCACTTGGATTTTCATACCGGAGGATTTGTAGAAAATATTGGTAGTAAGTGGGATGCAGAGGAGTTTGCCAGAACTCTTGCCGATAATGGATTGAATTCGGTCACCATTTTTGCAAAGGGACATCATGGATATGCTTATTACAATACAAAAATAGGAACTCGTCATCCTGGATTGGATTTTGATTTAATGAAGGCTCAGATTGATGCTTGCCATAAGTATGGTATCAAGGTTTTGATTTATTTCTCTATTCAGGTAGATGAGCTTTGGGCAAGTACCGAAGAGGGAAACAACAGAGATTGGAATAAATTTATGGATGTAGATGCCAATCCTGATAAATCATATACAAAAGATTACACTTGGCCAATGATTCGTGAAGTAATTGAAAATTACGATATCGATGGTTTTTGGTTTGATTTCCCGGGATACGATTCTTTTGTTACGCAGACAATTGATTTGATCAAAAGCGTAAACCCGAATCTTCCTTCTGCTTATAACCATCAGTTTGATAAGGATAGAGATGTTTTGGCACAGCAAGAT
>Ga0070724_10001969_pt1 | contig 11791 bp, 8 predicted proteins | sample tdDd001_FD_67278 | JGI IMG/M metagenome (GOLD analysis project Ga0070724, IMG submission 67278) | Marine sediment microbial communities from the Atlantic coast under amendment with organic carbon and nitrate - tdDd00.1 | ecosystem: Environmental > Aquatic > Marine > Coastal > Sediment | place...
AAGCGTTGCAATCATTTAAAGCCTTGGAAGATTACATGGGAGAAAAGTTCTATGGTATTATAACAACTGAGTTGGGTGGTGAAAACACTGCAGATGCTTTAAGTGTTGCAGCTAGAATGGGAAGAATTATAGTAGATGCTGATCCTACAGGTAGATCTGTACCAGAAATGCAACATTCTACATTTTATTTGAATGATGTCCCTATTGCACCATTTGGTATTGCAACACGATTTGGTGACACAGCCGTATTTGATCATGTTGCCAATGATTTTAGGTCAGAGGCGCTTGTTCGTGCAATGGCAGGTGTGAGTAAAAATTTAGTAGGTGTTACTTCTCATCCAATGAGAGGAAAGAAATTAAAAGAATGTGTCATACCAAATGCAATCAGTGAGTCCTTGTTAATAGGCAAAACTCTGAGGGAAGCTAAGGAAAATCACTTGAACGTTGCAGATGAAATAATTAAGATAACCAATGGGAAGCTTCTCTTTAAAGGTAACGTAAAGAAATTTGATTGGGAAACTTTGAATAGTTTTACAACAGGGCAAGTAGAACTTGAGGGAATCGAAGGTGATTTAAATCAAACATACAAGGTATGGTTTAAAAATGAACATATTATTTCATGGAAAAACAACGAAGTTGATGTAACAGTCCCAGATTTAATTTGCATGTTGGATGATAGTGGTAACCCCATTACAAATCCTAATTATAAAGTGGGTATGAAAGTGACAGTGTTTGCCATACCTGCACCCAAAGAATGGCAAGTAGAGAAGGGAATAGAAGTATTTGGCCCAAGAAGTTTCGGCTTTGATGTTGATTATAAGCCTATTTACGATAACAAGTCGGAAGGAGAAACTACTTTTTAGTTAGTATGAATAAACATATGAAAACTTTAGAAGAATTGAGAAATGAATATTCCTTCATGAAATATTTTAGTGATATTTCAATGATTCCAAGAGCATCTGGTCAAGAAGAAGAAATAAGTAATATGTTAGTAGCATTTGCAAAAACTTTTGGATATGAAAGCATGCAAGATGATATAAAAAACGTTATCATAAGAAAACCTGCTAGCATGGGCTATGAAAATAAACCGTCTATCATGCTACAAGGTCATTTAGATATGGTCTGTGAAAAAGAAGATTCAAGTGATCATAATTTTTTCTCTGATCCTATACAGATTAAGTTGAAAGATGACATGATATATGCTGATAAAACAAGTTTAGGAGCAGATAATGGGTTGGGTATTGCATATTGCATGGCTATTATGGCTGATGTTGAACTAAAACATCCTGAGTTGGAGTTTGTTTTTACTGTTGAAGAAGAAACAACCATGAAGGGAGCTGAGCTACTAGATAGTGACTTGTTAAGGAGTCGTTACATTATTAATCTAGATTCTGAAGAAGAAGGCATTTTATGTATAAGTAATGCAGGTGGTATAAGCGTTTGTCATACCATAGAGATTACTCGAGCTACAAATGTAAAGGACTTAAAATGTATAGACATAAGAATTAGTGGTTTGAATGGCGGACACTCTGGCGATGACATAGTATATGGTGGCGGCAATGCAAACAAGATAATGGGTAGATTGTTAAATGAGTTAAGTAATAAAGGTTCAGAATTTGAGTTGGTTGATTTATTTGGTGGCTTGCAAGATAATGCAATAGCCAAAGTTGCATATGCTTCAATTATGATTGATTGCATGGAAATTGAAAAAATCACTGAGTCTCTATATTATTTTGAAAAGATGATAAAAGAAGAGTTTATTTCTACTGATCCGAACTTAAAAATTGAATTGGGGCCAAGTAAAAACAATGATAAGTGTAATGCTTACTTTGACTCAATCACTAAAAAGAAAGTGATTAATTTGCTTTTAAGTATACCAAATGGTGTACAAAGTATGGAAACAAATTTGATAGATTTACCTCGTACCTCAACTAATCTTGGTTTACTTGAAATAAGAGGTGATCAAATTGTTTTCAATAGTTTATTAAGGAGTTCGAATAAAGAAGAGTTAAATAAACTTGTGAAAAAAATGGAAAGTATATCTGATGCTATTGGCTGTTCAATTGATACATTTGCTTATTTTCCAAGTTGGCCATACCGAGAAAACTCTAAGATATCTGAATTGATTAATAATATCTACAAAAACATTTATGAGCAAGACATTGATTTTCATGCAGTACATGGAGGCTTGGAATGCGGATTTTTGATAGAAAAAATACCTAATGCTGACATGGTTTCGTTGGGGCCTAATATTTATGGTGTTCATACTAGTAATGAACATTTTGATGTATCATCAGCTGTGAGAGTGTGGGATTTACTTGTCGAAATATTGGAAGGTTCAATTCAATTAAATTAAGTGTTTTCAGAAAGATATCTTCACAGGTATCTTTTGTTTTAGAGTAAATGATTAAGAATGGAACTCGTATATTTGATACGACTCGTATTATTTATTTTGAAACCAGAGTTATTACATACATTTGAAATGATTGATAATGAAAAGTTATATGTAGAAAAAAATCTGACTTAGAGATGACCAATCTGTATAAGAGGTATTATTATATTTTATGATGCATTTTGTTTTTCTCTTATTTCTTCGTGGAAAATTCTTTATCTTAATCGTATAATTTAATCAAGCAAACCAGATGATAGAGCAAATCAATATATTGGAGTGAAACGATGATTCGTGAACAGATAAGAAATAACCAATACACTACATCAACAAGTGGTATTTTAGAAGACTATCTACAAGTCAATGTTTTGATTGTTAAGAATGAATACGCAGATGAGTTTGAGCGCTTTGGTCAACTGAATCCAAAGGCTTGTCCTATCATAGAGCGTAGTGATAAATATCTCGACTTTAAAAGAATAGGACCTGTTGATATCACTAGAGATCTACCAAGATACAATGTTTTTGACAAGGGACGACTTGTCGCTGAAAAACTGGATTTAATGCATGAGGATCTAAGTGATTATACAGCTTTCGCAATAGGATGTTCTTTTACTTTTGAATTTGCCCTGCTTGAAGAAAACATTCAACTAAGGCACATCGAAGAGAATAAGAATGTGGCTATGTACAATACAGATATCAAATGTTTGTCTACAAAAAACTTTTCAGGCAATATGGTAGTTAGTATGAGACCAATAAAAAAAGTTGAGATAGATAAGGTTGTATCAATTACTTCGTTTTACAGCAAAACTCATGGCATACCTGTACATATTGGTCATCCAGATCATATTGGTATTCGTGATATTTATTCTCCTGATTATGGTCAAGCTGTTGAGATCAAAGAAGATGAACTACCTGTATTTTGGGCCTGTGGGGTAACGGTACAAAATATTCTTGTATCATCTATTAAATCCAAGTTTTATACACATACACCAGGTCATATGTTGATTACTCATATGCCAATTAAGGATGTAAAAGCTTTTGATTATACAGAAGCAATATCTGGTGTTCTCATGAGAAATAGTCAGTATAGAAATATGGCTGGTATATGTCATAGAAACGATATAGATGCTTTTGCAAAAGGATTGCTAAGTCATAAGCATATCACACTGATAACTGGCTTTGGTGTAGATTCATCCGGTACAGGGGAAACGGATGGTCCAATGTCTATGTTTCTAGTTAGAGCCTTAGAAAGACTTGGTAAAACTGTTGATGTAATTACTGATGAATATACATATAATCAACTCATAGCTTTAAAATCATACTTAAGATTATCAGCAGAGGTCTACGATGTCTTAGATTATAAAGTTAAAGAGACGGATTGTTTGTTGGCTATTGAAAGACCAGGTAAAAATCATCATAGTGTTTATCATTCTATGAGAGGTAAAACATTATCTTGTGTTAAAGATACAGATACACTTATCAGAACATATATGTCTAATGGTATTCCTTTTTATGCTATTGGAGATGGTGGTAATGAAGTCGGTATGGGCATGATAAAAGATTATGTAATCAAACATGTGCCAAGTGGAGATCATATTGTTGCAGATATAGCAGCCGATCAATTACTTGTTGCAGGTGTCTCAAACTGGGGGACATACTGTCTAACAGCAATTTTATCAATATTTAAGCAAAGGAATTTACTTCAAAGTGTAGATGAAGAGATTGAAGCTTTAAATATAATCGTTTCGAAGGGTGCTGTAGATGGTACAAATGGCATAAATGAAGCCACTGTAGATGGTTATAGTCTAGAGGTTAATAATCAAGTTGTAGATGACTTACAGGAAATCATCCAGAACACTTTAAATAGTTAGAATAAATAAAAGAAGATCAAGTCTATTAGGCTTGATTTTTTATTTGACACATAATGTGTCATGTTGTAATATTAAATTATGACACACGATGTGACAAATGGAGGATTGGATGAAAGAAATAAAGTTATCAAATCATTTATTACTAGGTTCAGCTACTGCAGCCACACAAATAGAAGGTGGTGACAAGTATTCTAATTGGTATGAATGGTCATTGAAAGGTAAGATTGATAGAGGAGAATCATCGATTGTTGCTGCAGATCATTATAATAGGTATGTAGAAGACATTGACTTGATGAAATCTATGAACCATGAAATCTATAGAATGAGTATTGAGTGGTCAAGGATAGAACCAAAAGAAGGTCAGTGGTCACAAGAAGGTATAGATCATTATGTATCGGAGATAAAAATGCTTCTTAATAATGGTATTAAACCTTTAGTGACACTGCATCATTTTTCACATCCACAATGGTTCGAAGCAATGGGCCAGTGGAAGAATAAGAAGTCTGTGTTTTACTTTATACGGTTTGCAGATAAAGTTGTTGATGAACTAGGTCGTTATGTCAACGAATACTGTACCATTAATGAACCCAACGTATTTGTTAATGATTCCTTTATGGATGGTAAGTATCCCCCAGGAGATAAAGATAATACTATAGGGTACTTTAAAGCATCTAAGCATATGATTCAAGCGCATATTAAAGCTTATGATTTAATCCATAGTAAAAGAAAGGCTATGGGTTATGATGATACAAAAGTAGGGATAGCCTTACATATAGCTTATATGGAAGCTAAGAAAAATACATTTATCAATCGTTTGGGTAGAAATCTATATGACTACTCCTTTCATACCATGTTTTTAAACGGTATGGTAGAAGGGCGATTGACATTTCCACTAGGTTTGTTTAATTCTAGTAATAAGACATACTGTGATTTTATGGGTATCAATTATTATTCAAGACACTTGGTCCATCAAAACCTTAATCCAGCGTCATTGTTTGGTGAAGTAAGAGTAGAAGAGAACCTTCATGATTCCGAAGTTAATGATTTAGGATGGGAGATTTACCCTGAAGGCTTGTATCATATTTTAAAAGATAACTATGAAAAATATGGTTTACCAATATATATTACTGAAAATGGTATACCTGACACTTTGGATAAAAAGAGGGCAAAATTTATTTATGATCATTTATCAGTCATTCAAAATCTTATAGATGATGGTATAGATGTTCAGCGTTATTATCATTGGTCATTAATGGATAATTTAGAATGGAACGATGGTTATGGACCGAGATTTGGCCTAGTTGAAATAAACTATGAAACTCTAGAGCGAAAAGTGCGTGACAGTGGTCACTTCTATGCAGAAATATGTAAGAGTAAATATATTAGTAAACACTTAATCCATCAGTACTTGGGAGGTGAGACAAGTGGAAATATCTAAAAAAACAAAATGGTCATATGGCGTTGGAAACTTAGGTAGAGACATGATGTTTATTTTAGTGTCTATGTTCACCTTGTCGTATATCCAATATACAATGAAGCTAACAGTTGCACAATTTACAGCTGTTTCAGCTATTATGATTCTAGCAAGAGTATGGGATGCCATTAATGATCCTATGATGGGCATGATGATTGAGAATTCAAGATTCAAATCAGGGAAGTTTAGACCCTTCATACTATTAGGCGGAGGATTAAACACTATAATCACTATTATGTTATTCACTATTAGACCAGAAGGATGGTTATTCGTTTTATTCTTTGGTATAGCCTATATCACATGGGGCATGACTTTTACAATGAATGATATAGCCTATTGGTCACTCCTTCCCAATCTAGCAAGAGACAATGAATCCAGAAATAAACTAACCAATATGATCGTTGTTTTTGCAAGTATAGGACAGTTTCTAGCTGGAGGTTTGATTCCTGTATTAGTCACAGGTAATGCTGTATTGATGTATCGGGTCATTGGAGTTGGTATCTCAATTATATTCTTTATTTTTACATTGATAACCTATTTTGGTGTGACTGAAAATACATATGAACATACTTCAGAAAAAGTGGGACTTTTGAAGATGTTTAAAATACTATTTGGAAATGATCAAGTTGTTGTAGTTACTGTTGCTATATTACTTCATACCATAGCTTCTGAACTCTTTGTAGCTTTTGCATTGAATTTTTTCTATTTTGAGTTTGGCTATGGCGGCATTCAATTGACTATTTTTACAGTATTCTTTGGTCTGGGTACCTTAACAGCATTGGCTTTATTCCCAATATTAAATAAAAAGTATGATAGGATGAGAGTTTTAGGGATGGGTGTGGTGACTTCCTTTATAGGTTATATTATATTCTTATCCTTAGGTTATATTATTCCTATGAATGAAGCCTTATTATATATAGCATCGTTTATGATTTTCTTTGGACATTCTATGTTTTTAGTGATTGTAGTAATCTTGACGGCTAATACTATAGAATATAATCAGGTTTTAACTGGTAATAGAAACGAGGCCATTATATTTTCTGTAAGACCATTTATGACAAAGTTAGGCGCTGCCATACAACAACTGATATTAACACTGGTTTTACTTGTATCTGGGGTATACATATACTCTCAGGAAATTGCAAGCCTGGAAATTGATAAGGCAAAAGGACTTGTTGATAATATTACAGTACAAGCTGGTCAAATCCTATCTGCTGCTACTCCTGAAATGTTATTGATATTAAGACTAGGCATGGGACTCATTCCTATGTTATGTTTGATAAGTAGTTATATATTAGTAAAGAAAAAGTATATAATAACAGAAGACAAGTATGATGAACTCTTATTGATCATCAATCAAGCTGAAAAAGTAGGTACTTAATGAGAGAACAAGAAAAAAGACAACATATAATAAATGAGTCCAAGCAAGTATTCGATAGTATTGGTATAGGACCAGCGACCATGCATATTATAGCTGATGCTGCAGGGGTTTCAAGAAGAACTTTATATAGGTATTACGAATCTAAAGAAGATGTGGCTCTAAATGTATTATTATCTTATATGGAGATTTGGAATAAAGCACAATCAGACATGAACAATAGTTTATCAGGTAGTGGTATAGAAAAATTAGAAAGCCTCTTATATGCTTTGATGGATTATATGAAAGAGCATATGTATATGATAAAGTTTATGGCTTACTTTGATTTCTATTTTAGAGACTCACAAGAGTTTGTTATAGATGATAAGTTAAATGAAACACTCAATCGATCATTCCACGGATCAGACCAAATCTTTTATGACATTATAGAAGAAGGTATAAATGATGGTACCATAAATCTTAAAGAGGACATGAAGATATTCGTTACAACTATGACCAGTGTTTTATGGATATATGGTCAAGGCATAACCTTAAGAAATCAACATTTAACAAGAGAACATGGATTTGATCCTATGGAAATGTATAAATGTCAAATTAGAATCTACTTAGATTCTATAAGAGGATAGGTGGATAATGGATTACAGAGGTGTCATGGTAGATGTATCAAGACATTTTTTTGAAATTGATACATTAGAAGAAGTCATTAAAGTATGTAAGATTTTGAATCTAAATTATTTGCACCTACACTTAACCGATGATCAAGGATGGCGCATAGAACTAGATGGTTTACCTAGACTTACAGAGATAGCTAGTAGAAGATCATCTACAATAGTCAGAGGTAAAAGTAGTGGTATTTCTGTAGAAGGTTATTATTCAAGAGAGGATATAAAATCATTAGTCTCATTAGCTCAAGATAATGGCATTAACATAATTCCTGAAATAGATATACCAGGTCATGTCTTAGCATTACTAGCAGCATATCCTGACTTATCATGTGTTGGAAATCAACTTTCAGTATCAGAAAGTTTTGGTATTTTTGAAGAAGTACTTTGTGTTGGAAATGACTTAGTCGTTTCTAAGGTAAAAGAAATAATAAGGAAGCTAGTTGACATGTTTCCATCTGAATATATACACATTGGGTGTGATGAAGTACCTACAAAACGTTGGAAATCATGTCCTAAATGTCAACAAAAGATGAGAGCGCTTAATCTAGAAAATGAAAAATCACTTTATCATTATTTTGTAAAAGAAATGACTGATTATGTCTTATCATTGCATAGGATTCCAATAATATGGTCTGATGGCTATCATAAGAAATTAGATGAAAGAGTTGTTATTCAACATTGGAATCACCGTAAAATTCTAAATGAAGCATGCAAAAAACATCCTGTTATAATATCAGATTTGAGACATCATTATTTCGATTATCCCCATGGTTTTTCGCCAGTTCAGAAGGTATTAAAATCTAAGTCATTCAACAATTACAATATTATTGGTTATGAGGGTACTTTATGGACTGAGCATATAGATAGTAGGGAAAAGCTCTTTAAGCAAATGCTACCAAGACTATGCGTTCTTGCTGAAGTAGCAAATGGTTATAATGGTCAATTAGGCGACTTAATTCCTAGACTAAAGGTATATCAGAAAGCATTTGATCAAGAAGATATCCCTTATACTAGCATAGAAGATGCAAGTATCACTGGTATAAAAGCTATGCTAGAAAGTGTATGCTTTCTATCTCGGTTAATTACCTTCAATGATCTTTTATATGTTTTAGGTTTAAATAATTAGACATTGAAAGAGTTCAATACTTGATTGAACTCTTTACTAAATTTGTCTTAAACTTTTTCTTTCTCTTCTTTGTAGGGAATTATTCGTTTTAAAAGCAGTTTTCTTGCATCTTCGATATCAGTCTTATCATGTCCTTGTAAAAAATAGTCTTTTTGATTAAGTTCTTGTAATGTTATATCTAATCTTTTGGAGTACTTCTTATATTCCGCTTGGCGAGAATTACTTACTTCTTTCACAACTTTCTTTAAAGCGTTTATTTTCATTAAACGTATTCTAACATCGTTAATCATTAATCCATAAGCATCTTTTAATGCTTGATATGCCTTATAACAATCAATATCTAACTCAGGATTTTCTTCAGCTAACTTAAAGTAGTACTTGTATACTGCAGATTGAAGCTCATAGGCTCTTAACTGGCCAAAATAGATTCTGAATTCCGCATAAATTCTCATGACTTCAATGTGGTACTTTTTTAGTTCTAATACGTGAGTTGTGTTAAAGTTATTAGCGTGTAGGTCATAAAAATCCAAAATTTCAGAATGAGAACTGAGCAGCTGTTTGTTAATGTTAACTAATGATTCTCTTAACTCGGATTGGATTTCAAAAATCATACTTTTCTTTTGTAGCCATGCATTGGCTAAAAAGCCAATTATAGCTCCGCCAACTAATCCTATTAAGCCAAATAACGCTTCGTTCATTTCTTATACCTCTTTCGTTTTATATTTAATTAAATTATACACTATATTATAGTGTGGAAGTACAAATTTAAAAATACTAATGATAATATTAGTGAAAATGATTATCAATAAGATGATTGGGTATAGATTAATCATAAAGGAGTGATTAATATGACTAAATATCAAGAATTAAATATAGGTAAAGAATCTTTAGTAGAGTATGAGGAGTTACACACAAACTTTGTAGGCAATAGACACATAGAAGAGGATACTCTAGATCAAGCACTGAATGATTTTTTCATTAGTGAATCAGAAAAAGAATTATAGACTATGTATAAGATACCTCAAGGAGGTATTTTTTTTGTAGTTTATATACAAGCTATTATATTTCATATTTTGTATAAATGCCTTTTTTTACTTTTATAAAAAAGTGTTTCGGGAATGATTTCAAAGTGAGAGTATGTATATATGATTTCAATATGCCGTTCATAATGCTTCTTGATATACATGATGCAATTATTACAAAAATTAAATAGAATGGTCAGTGCATATTGATGAAATTTATTAATAGTGAATTACAATTTGTGAAAAGTCGGAATTGTATATCAATTAAAGTATTTTGATAGGTAAATGTCTTTTTAAACCTTTCAAATTACTTAGATTTATGTGTCGGTTTAGCAGATTATACTAAAAAAATTTAAAAAAACAATTTGTAGAAGTTAGTTATTTCAATGCTTCTATGGTATTATAATAAGTAGCTGCACATATGTGCAAAAACGTTTTCCTTTATAGACATGTGTTCAAACTGATGCTATAGTTGTTTTAGAATTCAGTGCTGATGAAGTAATTTTGATTCTTTTTTAGGATCATACAACTCATATGTTTAGTAATGAGTAGGACAATTATAATATAATTTGGAGGGTGAAAGTGGATCAAATATTAAGTTTCTTTAATGAGTTTGTAGCTAAATTTTTAGGGCAACCTGCTTTACTGTTAGGTACGATCGTTTTTATTGGTTATCTATTATTAGGTAGAAAAGGTTATGAGGCTTTAGCAGGTTTTATTAAGGCGTTTGTTGGTTTTAAAATCTTACAAGTAGGTACTGGTGGATTGGTAAAAACATTTAGACCAATCATCACATCTTTAACAGAGAGATTTGAGATTGAAGCATTTGTTATTGACCCATATTTTGGTCAAACATCTGCAACTGAAGTTTTAAACTCAGTTAATTCTCTGCAGCTAGTTGGATATGTAATGTTAATAGCATTTGCATTTAATATACTATTAGTAGCATTAAGAAAATATACAAAAGTTAGACCTTTATTCGTAACAGGTCATATTATGTATCAACAATCGGCAGTATTATTATGGGCATTATATACAGTTTTAGGTACAGCTGGTGTTCAAGTATCAACACCAATTGTAATTGTAACAGGTTTATTAATCGGTACTTATTGGTCTGTTATGTCAAATCTAGTAATAGAAGCGACTCAAGATGTAACAGGTGGTGCTGGCTTCACATTAGGTCATCAACAAATGTTTGGTGCATGGTTAGCTTATAAATTAGGTGGCAAAATTGGTAACAGAGATAAGAGCGTTGATAATATTGAATTACCTGGTTGGTTATCAGTATTCAATGACAACATCGTTTCAAATGTTGTATTAATGACATTCTTCGTAGGTGGTATCATGTTAATCCTAGGTAAGGATGCTTTCGAATATGACACAAGCAAGTATTTATTCGGTACATATATTTTTGAAACTACAGCGTACTTTGCAGTTTATATCACAATTATCTTAACAGGTGTAAGAATGTTCGTTGCTGAATTATCTGAGTCATTCAATGGTATTTCTTCTAAAGTATTAAAAGGTTCTGTACCAGCAGTAGACTGTGCAGTAACTTTCGGTTTCTCACCAAATGCACCGACATACGGATTTATCTTTGGTTTCTTTGGTCAAATGTTAGCAATCGGTCTATTGATTGCATTAAAGTCACCAATCTTAATAATCGCTGGTTTCATTTGTCTGTTCTTCGATAATGGTACATTAGCAGTATTTGCCAACAGATCAGGTGGTAGAGTTGCAGCAGCAGTTATTCCATTTGTATCAGGTATTATTCAAGTATTAGGTTCAGCTCTAGTATTACACTTCTTAAAGGGTAATGAACTTGTAATTGGTTGGATGGGTATGTTTGACTGGGCTACATTATGG